>Ga0098061_1000187_pt1 | contig 27215 bp, 22 predicted proteins | sample 22_taG_FD_92579 | JGI IMG/M metagenome (GOLD analysis project Ga0098061, IMG submission 92579) | Marine viral communities from the Subarctic Pacific Ocean - 22_ETSP_OMZ_AT15343 metaG | ecosystem: Environmental > Aquatic > Marine > Oceanic | place: Subarctic Pacific Ocean | collected 2015-01-20
CATTATGTTCAATCTGGGTTAGATTTAGAATTTTTACCCAATAATCTAACACCTAAAGAATTATCAAATGTTAGGAAAATAACATATGCTTCTACAGCACACACACCATTAGAAAGTAATATAGTTTTATCTAAGAGTGAATTTTTTGGTGATATTGTCGAATATAATAAGTTTGAGTTAATAGAGAAACCATTAACTGATGTTTTACATAGGTTTAATACGAAAAATAGGGAAATTAATTTTAGTACTTCTTCACCAAGAAGGGAAGGTTATTTATATAAACCACACCATTTAATAAAAATAAGGGAATTTTCTTTATTCATTGAGCAAGGTGATGAAAATACAATTGGTATACCAGATTATGCTGAAAATTTGGGTGACGGGAGATATTTATGGAGAGACTTATTAGATATTGGTGTTTTTGATGGTGGTGAGTTATTAGATTATCCATTTACAAATGGTGCGCATTACATACATCAAAATTATTGTTTTATGACAATGAGGCAAGACCCATTTAGTTTGTATGATTTATATTATCAAGGGGATAGATTTGGTAACCCATTCGACCCACCAGACCCAATAGGTGACATAATAACAGATAAATTTGAACTAAAACAAAGTGATGATGGATGTTAATAGATATATCATAAGACAACCATTTTTGTCTACAACTACAGCAACAACAATTAATCTACCAGTTAGTCAAACACTAGCATTGGCTGGACAACAAGAACTTATCGATACAAAATTTATTGATGTTGAGGTTGAGAAGTCCATTAACACTCTGTTTGATTATGAAACTGTTAGATTTATTCCACAATACAGTGGTGATACATGTGATACAATAACATATAGTATAAATTTATTAAATACTAATGGTGTTTATCCATCTACTACAAACTGGTCTGATGGTGGGTTTGATTTTGATGATTTTAATTTTAGGAAAAATGCATTCACCAAGAGTTTTTTAAGGTTAGATTTTTATGATAGTGACATAGCGACAAACCAAAGGCTTTTATTTTTCAAAACCATCTACCCTAACATAGATAGTACTACAGGGCAAATTCCACAACCAATTAATTTACCATTAACTTTTGATGTTGGTAATGTATTAAAAGATAGGTCATTAAACGGTGAGGGGTTCTTCCTATATTACTTTAAGGATGAGGTTATACCAACAGTACCAAAAGAATTATATATGAGGGCAACATTCTTAAATGCTAAGAATGGGAAGGCCACAAGTATGATGTCATCGAATGACCCCAATATCGCAATAGATAATTTAGCCAAAACAGCTAGTGGGAAACTATATACCAAATATGTATTAACAAGAGGTCTTGATGGGTATTATTATGAAATTGATACAATTTATTCGGATAATATAACACCATACAGTAACCCAACATCATATTGGGTTAATTTATATCAAATTAGTGTATCATAATGGAAATAACAAAAAGAAAAATATTATTAGAAGATTACATCTACAGAGGTTATGTAGATGTGGACTTAAATGATGGTACAACAATTAAGTATGGTGATTTAACAGCGACAACGTTTAATCTTAATGTATTTATTAAGCAAGAATTTGACGATATGGGGATAAGTACGGATATGCCATTTAATTTTATGACTGGTGCAACTACCAATATAATTGATGATGGGACTTCACCAAACACTAGATACCCTAACAAAACTAAGGAAGATTATTATATTTCTGGTAATATAGTTAGTGGGTTAACTGAAGATAGGCTTGATGTTGTTACATCATATGATAATACTCAAAAATATAAACCATTATTTAACTTAGAAAGTGGGGTTTTTGATGACTACAAGGGTGTTTCTTTTAGTGCGGTAACAAGGGTTATTAATAATGATAATTTAATGCCAATAAATTATATTATTGATGGTGATGCTGATGAGATTATTGATGTAACAAATCCACAACCCAATAGTGGTGTTTTTCTTAAGACATATAGTGGGGTAACCAGATTAGTAACTGACACAATTTTTCAACCATACAATATACCAGTAACTGAGATACACTATAAATCACAAGGGTTTAACGAAACTAATACTATATATTCTGCAATAACAAAAGAAGAATATTTATTTGGGATAACACAAACCCCAGAAGTGCAAAATGATGTAGTAATAGATAGGGGTAAAAATACAATAACTCAAAGTCACATGCAATTATCAGAAATAACAAACATGGGGGATTTAGTAAATTATGGGAATGGGTATTATAAAATACAAAAATAAAGACATATTCACTATTTATATATGTCACCGTATTAAAAAATAAAAAAAATGTCACAAGGAATTTATGGAACAGTAAGAGGGTCAGATGTATCACCCAATGATGTAGATATAACAGTCTTTTATTCAGTAGATAGGAGCGCATCCAATACAAATGTCTTTAAGTTAGATTCGTCTAACTTAGTAGCAATAAATAATCCAACCAATACAATTGGGTTTGAAGCATTTGGTGGACTTTATACACTTAAACTACCTGTAACAGAATTTTCAGCGAAAGGTGTTTATACTATCGTTTTTAAGCCAGCCGAAATAAGAACCAAAATTGTTGATTGTGGTGTATTAGCGGCATTTCCAGACATAAAGGGGTTGGTGTTTGACACAGCAGACCCTAATTTAGGTAGTTTTTTAAGTGATTTTGAAAACAATAATCTAATTGGGTATAGGATAGAGTATTTAAGTACAAATACTAGTGTAACGGATAAAAAAATACATAATTATTTTAAAATAATCACATCAAACAACAGGGCTGAACCAGTAAATCAAAATCTAACTAATACAAATCAGAAGGCGATTAGATATAGGTACAATGACAACTCTACGTTAGTTTTTTGCACGGTTTCTCCATCTTCACCTTCAAATGTTAAACCAAATGTATTACCATTTATTGGGGGGCCAAATCAAGAAGTTATAATATGTAACACTTTTTTCACACCATTTGTGTTAGAAGTTGAAATGGTTGAATATGATATTGAATCATTAGCTATTGGACTTTATGGTAATCAAAGTAAAAGTCTTGAAGATGGTATATATAGTATATACAATTTCAGTGATGAGATTTATAAACAATACAACTTATTTGAAATTAAAGATAGGTTTAGTGGTAAACCATTATTTGAAATTCGTGAAAATAGGTTAAATAATATAGACTTTACTAAGGGTTTTGACGACATTTCAAACGTATAATAAATGAGTGATAAAATTAAAGTTGTTGGTTATGCTCAGAAAATTTTCTTTGATAATGGAATTGAATATAGGAATTTCAGTGATGATTTAGTTGGTAATCAACTAACAGAAAATTCTGATGGTGAAAGTTCTATATTAACATTTGGTAATTTTGTTACAACAACTAATTTTAGTGGTAGAGCAAGTAGATTATATAGTAGTAAAAAATTTAGTAAATTTTATTCACTTAGTAATCTAGGTCTTACAAAAGATAGGGCTGATAGTATATTAAAGAATAACATAAATGTAACACTTAATTTAGATAAAACAGATTTATGTAATTTTGCTTATTTTGGGTCTTCAACTGAATTTATTAGAGTCAATCTAGAGAACATAATAACTAATTGGCCAGCATCAATTTTCTTAACCCCAATAAGAGACACAGACACAACATCAGTCTCTGGGAATACAATTGAAAATTATACATATGATTTTAATCTTAATACGTCAACATTTAGGGTACCAACAAACTTTATTGTAAATAATTATAATATTAATTATAGGGGTAATGGTGCAACTATAGATATATTTGACGAAACAAACAATTTAAGGAATTTAACAGTAAATTATAGTGATTATGTTATTTTTGTTAATGATGTTGAATATAGTGTATTGGGTTTCACAGGTTCAACAAATGAATTTAATGATTATTTATATTTTGAAGTAAAGGGTGACCCATTTACACAATTTATAACTGATTTAATTGAATACCACATAAAACCAAACAAAGAAATAGCTGAAGAATTTTTTAATTCATTAAGTGATTTTGAAAATAACCTATTAAATAGGTTAACAACCCCCCAATACACATCAAAGTATAAATATAAGGTTGAGTCTGATACTGGTAGGATAATCAATTCATTTAAGACATTAACTTGGCCAGTTTCTGATGGGTATAACATCGATTTTAATACCACCGAGTATGTGAGTTATGTTAATGGTTTATTAGTGGTAACAAGCAATAAAGACGAAACTGAAAGTAATTTAATTGTTAGATTTTTAACATCTGATGCTGTATCTGATTTTGATACAATACCAACACCAGATGGTGAGATTGAAGAAACTGAAGGTCAAAAAATAAATAAGACACTTAAGATATATGGTAGAGAATTTGATGAAATAAAAAAATATATAAGTGGGATAGCTTACGCTAATAACGTTTCTTATGATAAGAAAAACAACACCCCAGACCAATTAATAAAATATTTAGCAAGACTACTTGGTTGGGAATTAACCTCGTCACTTGTAGACAATAGTTTATTAAATAATTATTTAAAATTAGGTTCAACAACATACCCAGGACATAGTAGAGGGTTAACACCAAATGAATCTGAAATTGAATTATGGAGAAGGTTAATATTAAATTCAGCGTGGATTTGGAAATCAAAAGGAACCAGAAAAGTTGTTGAATTCTTTTTTAAGTTAATAGGTACGCCAGATGGGTTAATAAACTTTAACGAATATATATATAAAGCCAAAGAACCAATTGATATGGATTTATTCTTTAAGGTTTTAGAAAATAATGGGTTAGATGAGGATTTAGAGTTATATAATGTTGATTCAGAAGGCTACCCTAAGTTTTTTAGGGATACCATAGATATGTACTTTCAAAAGGGTGGTAAGTGGTATAGAGAAACAGCTGGACCTACAGCAACACAATATGTTTTGGAGGGTAACAATCCACATGTTGGACCATATGATGGTGGTAAGGAATATATAAACCAATTAGAAAATATAATCCCATCATTTTCTGCGTTCACAATAACATCTACCACTACAACCATAGATAAAGGTAATATATTTACCAATTATAATAGTGGTGTTATGAACGAATACACTGGACCAATATATGTAGATGTGCAAAATGAGGGTGGTGTTGATTTAAGTGATGTAATATTATTAGAGACAAATGTAATAACAGACCCATGTCCAACAACAGAACAAACAGCTTGTGGTTGTGACATACCAGAAGATGACGAGTCACTAATTATCGATGTTAAAAAATGTGTAAACAACCCAATTAGTATTAATGATAAATGTCAATCAAAATTTAATGCGACATATGCACACGCAGATTTTCATTACATGTGGAGTTATAAAATGTATGACATAAACGGTAACTTAACAACCCCATCAAAACTTAGTGAATTTGTTTCCAAAGAATGTTGCCGAGAATTAGCTAATGGTATTTCACATTATTATGAAAAATATGACGAAACGGTTACAATAGATAATGCTGGTGTTGAGGTATCTACATTTACTTTAAATAATGCTGGGTATTTATGTTGTGTTAAACAACACATAAGCAATAAATCCAAAAACGGGTGTGGGTGTAAGATATCTTGCCAATGGAGAGTTGCACCAGATTTAGAGAAATATTTTTTAGGTAATGAGCAATATATTGTTTTTATTGACCCAATTAGCAATAAAAGGGTTGTCAATGAAGCAGATTCTTGTTTTTGTCCAGAGATATATACAGTACCAAAATTAATTACCGACCCATTTACTGGTAAACAAGGTTATGGTTGTAAGTTAACAAATGCAGGTAGTATGGATTATAATACACTAGGTGTAAATGGGCATTTATATCAATTATACCTAAAAAGAAGTAGGGGTGAGATACCTTGTAATAGTGAAACGTTCCTAAGTGTTGGGGTATAAATATAAAGTATTCACAAATTAAATTATCATATTATATTTATAATAAATAAAACGCATAAATGTATAAGTTAGAATTAACAAGTTATAATGAAACATGTTTCGATGCTAATGAAATAATTAGTAATAATTGGCAGTTGGTGGAAAACTATGATGGCACTGTATCATTATTTGATGAAGTACTAAGTAATATATCATCAATAATCGAAACTAAACCATGTTGTGAAAAACTTGGATATACATTTGACCTTGAAAATCAAAAATGTAGGTGGCAAGAACACAAAACACTTTGTGATGTTTTAGGTGGTGACCCATTTAAAGTGATTTTAAACCCAAACAACAATAATGGTGTTTTATTTAATTTTAGTGATAACGAAACTTGTTTTTTTGACATATCATTTGATTATTTATTTAAGTTTGAGTGCGAAGATATCTTAAAGGTTGTTGAAGGAATTGAAGGACAAAAAAATTCAGAGAACACCAAAAATATTAATGAGTTAACATTAGAGATAATTAATGAAGAAAATAATATAATATTTTTAACTGAACAAATTGAAACTGAAAATGGGTACGACATTCCTTATGTTATTCAATGTGTTAACACAAATACCGCAACTAATGCGGCAAACTATTTTAATAAATCTGGACAAATTAACACCGTTACAAATAATCAAAAAGATGCTTATGATTCTGAAAACACAAAATCAGCGTTTATTAAGAAAACTCCACCAGGTGCACTTGGGTTAAATGATGGTGGTATAACAAATTATTGTTTAACGGACATTGGGTTAGCAGCATGGAAAGTAATACTTGGAGATAACACATATAATAAATGGTTCAATTCAAATGGTATCGATACCAACGTTTATGTTTGTGCAGACGTTGAAGAATTACTCAAGGGTGACACAACAGAAAACACTTTAATAACTACAAAATGTGATTATAGTATTTATGATAAAGATATTTCATTAAAAAAAATCGCTGATTTACAACTTCAACTAAATGACGCAAATAATAAAAAAAATGAATTAAGTATAGAGTTAGCTGAGTTAGAGTTAGAAAATTTAGAAGAAATACCAAATAACTGTGAATTACTGTCCATATTTGAAGACTTCAGCGTTGATTTTACCTTAGAAACATTAAACACAACAACAAACATACTAGAAACAGTCTATAGTGAATCCATAATGAATATTGGGGCTGGTAATATATATGATTATATAAAATCAACATCTGGTGATACTGGAATATTAATTAGTGGGTTTAGTAGTTGTACTGACCAGGAAAATGTAAATACATCTATTAAATGTTTAACACTAAAAGATTTACTATACAATGATGTCTATTTAAATAGATTTTTACCATTTAATAAAATTCCAAAAGAGCAAACAGAATTGGTAACGTTATTTAATAATTTAAATTGTTGGTATAGGCAGACATGTTGGTTAAATTACGAAACAAGAATAGAGGGTGATATAATAAATCAACTAAATGGTAAGAATATTAATATGTCTATAAGGGTTAACAACTCTTGTGCTGACTTTTCCATTTTATTGGATAGGATTAAAATAAATAAAGATTGTACAAAAATTGACAATGTTCAGAAGTTAATATCTGAACCACCTAAGTTTAAAATAGAGAGGGTTGTTGATAATAAAAAATCATGGGTTGCTAATGACGTTAAAGATGAAAGAATATTTGAATTAAAATATAGAGGTACAGAGTACGAAACCAATCATCATAAGTTAATCATAAACACTAAAGAGGTTGATTTAAATTTAAGTCCAGCAAGGGCTGTAGAGCAAGATATTTGGTGTTACATAAACCAAAACAATTGTATATTAGAGGGTTGTGATGATTCGTTTAGTACGTTTGCTTGTCCAAGCGGCTACACACTAACATCAGATGCAGATGCTTGTATTTTTACCGCAACCACAGGAACAACAAGTGCGATTACACAATACAATGTGTCAACACCATATAATTTTACTAGACCCAATCATTATCTAAATAGGGGTACTTTATTTGTTGAAGATGTGTCGGACAAAGAATGGCCAATATTTTGGACAGGAACACCACAAAACACTTGGGTTGGACCCTACTATAACGTAGACTATTTAACCGCCTCAAACGGTGATTATTTAATGCACAGCGGGTTTGGTAATAACTATACAAATAGTGGTTATTTAATCTGGGCATCACCAGATGCATTTTGCGCAGAATTTAGTGAGTTTGGGGCTTCAAGTTCCGATTTATTTAATAGTAAATTAAACCCAAATATATTATGGGGTGGTACGGCTGCTGACGTTTCAAGCTCAGTCTTTAATAATATAACAGGGACAGATGTGGCTGGTAGATTATATAATCGTTCAATTTGGTCTTCTTCTCAATCACCATTAAACGAATGGATAGGATTATCATATACATTTGAATTAGACGAAACAAAGGTATATAGAGTTGGTTTTGCGGCAGATGAAAAAGTACGGATTAAGGTAAATGGTGAGTACTTAATTAATAGCGACTTAACTACATATTATCCAATTAACCCAAGTGTTAATATATTTAATTCCGCAAGTAGATTTCAACAAATATATATTGTTGTTGGTTTAACCCTTTTAGCTGGTAAAAACATCATAGAAGCTGAGGGTTGGAATAGTCAAAATGCGGCTGGGTTTGTTTGTGAAGTTTATGATGCAACAGAAAGTGAGTTAATGGGTATGAGATATGAAACTGAACTATCTGGTGTTACAGTTTTTAGTACAAGAAGTGAAATTGGTGGTGTTTTCCAGTTAGGTGAAGATAGTGGTTATTCTTGTCCAACTGGATATAGTTTAGATACATCAATAGCCGCACCATATCAATGTATTGATATTGATAAGATAAGTAGGTTTGATAGTCAAGAAAATTGTTGTTGTGCTGGATTTCCATTATTAATAAAAGGTGATGATGATATTACGGTTGAGTTACCACTTACTGGGGCAACTGGAACAACATTAGATTGTTCATTAATACAAACATTAATTGATGATTTTATTGATAACAATGCGGATGGTTTTGTGAGTTATTTAGATACATTAGAAACACTTAAGTGTGGTAATGCATATAGCTTATATAGTGGCACAAGTTCAACTGGGTTTTTATTTTCTGAAGAAAATGATGGGACAATTGGTGTATATGAATTTACTACATTAACTGGCGGTACAGATACATATATTAATGTGTCAGATAAAGTTACATCAGAATGTTGCGAAATTATAAACAGTGGCTTTGAAAGTTACTCAAATATATTTAAACAAGGTGTAAATAACTACCCAACAGTTAGTTGGGACCCAAATAAAGAACGATGTGTTTATACCAAATGCGGTGACGATGGGTGTACTAATTTTGATACTTTGTTAACAACAGAGTTAACTGAAATAGATACTGTATTAGAATTTGGTAGTGTTTTATCTAATGAACTTATTGATGTTAAAAGTAGGCAAACAATTAGTGGTTATCCAACACTTAGAATGCTTTATGATAGATATAATTTACACACCCTTGATTATTGCGATGTAGATAGTTCCAAGTTCGATTATTTTGATATGGATAACTTCGGCAAGGGGGTTGGTGATTATTGGATAGGTTTAATAGAACAAGTCGTCCCAACCACAACAATTTGGGGTTCAACATATACATATAGAAATACCATTTTTGACCAGCAGAAACATAAGTATAAACAAAATAACTTATACTTCTGCGCTAATCCAAGTATTAAGTTTCCGTTTTCAGCAATATCTAAAGATACTAGTGTTTCGGTTGAAACATTTAATATAACATTAACAGAAAATAACACTGGTAATACCATAACAACAGTTAGTAGAGAATTAACGACAAGGAATTGTGATGGTGTTTGGATTATGCAAAACACTTGTAACCCAGAATTCTTAGGTACCGTTAGTATTATGGGTAGAACAGGCACAAATGACCCAAATACAATTAATGAAGCCCCATCAGAAATGGGTTAACTTTAAACTTTTAAATATTTATTATTATGCCATTATTAATACAAAACATAAAGACAAATCTTATACAATCAATTAATCAAGATATTAATTTAATTGATACACTAGGGGGGGCATTTGGTTATGAGGATTGGTTTAAGATAGGTGGTTTAGAATTTTTCATACAAAACTATAAAAAATACATAGAGAGTGAAAACTTAAATAAAGATAGAGACTTTGGGCTTAATTTTAATTCTAATAAAACATTTAAAGAATTGAAAATATCATATTAATGAGATATCAAGATAGAATATATAATTCAAGTGGCAACCTATTAAGGAATAGCACAACCCCATTACCACATACAAGTTCAGATATGTGTGTATTTGAAATACCATTTTTTACAATGAGTGGTGGTAGCAAAATAGATTGTTCTGAAGTCACTTGTGATATATCTGGTATATCATATAATAATATATTTACCGCCACAACCGAATGCTTTATTACCAATAACTTAATAACTTCTGGGGTTTGTTTTAATGACATAACTTGGGAAACAAGGATATATGAAGATGATACATTATCATATAGTGGCGATTTTTTCACTTCAACAACAACAACAGGTCTAACACCAACCATATTAGATTTTAGTGGTTCAGTTATTACTGCTTTTGATGCGCTTAATTATAATTATAGTTTTAGTGGAACACAATACACACTTAATCAAAACGGGTTTGATAATATTAAATTACAAATATCGACAACTTTAAACATAACAAATGATTGTGTAAATTGTTCATGCCCATCTGGTTATACCGCAACACCAGCATTTGATGAATGCGAATTATTAACATATACATCATCAACAACTGGTGCCACATTCTTTAGTGGCGTAACTGGATTCAATCAACCCCCCAATAGTCATCTTGGTGCGGCATTTTTATCAAACGTAAACGACTATACATGGCCACTAACTTTTAGTGGAAGCCCAAATCAAGTTGGTGCATATAGTGGAACTAACTTTGTTGTTGATGCAACATCAACAGTTGTACCAGCACTGGCTGGTGGGCCAGGGCCACCATACTATACAAAACCTACCGTTACGAATAGTTTATGGGGACAATGGTCGGCTATTGATGGCAGAATGAATAATGCTGGCATACAATCAGACCCAGAAATACTTAATCAATTTATTGGTTTTGTAACATGTATTGATATTGAAACATCTGGGAAATATTATATTGGTGTAGGTGCAAGGCGAAATTTTAAATTGACATTAAACGGAAACTTAATAATGTCTGGTAACACCACAACAACCTTAAGACCACCCTATAACTCACCATCTACGGAGGATTTATCCACTCAACAATTTTGGGTCCTTGAACTTGAATTGAATTCTGGTAAAAATATTGTTGAAATGGAATTTTGGAATAGTGTTCTAGGGGGGCGGGCAAATTTCACATGTGAAATATATAGCGGAACCAGTATACAAGAATTATCTGGGTTTACTAGTGAAGCACAATTAAGTGCAGTAACAATATTTTCAACAGCAAATAAGATTAATGAATTATTTGACCTTACTGGTGCCAGCGGATTTACTTGTCCTACTGGTTATGTACTTGATACTTGCTCTGGAACAACTAGTAGTTGCGTAAAGGTAGAAAAAACAGCAATAAGTTGTTCAGCATTTACTGGTACATGTAGCGGTGTGACAGAAGTTATTTGTGATTTAGATTTTAGTGGCGCAACAAGTGGGGATACAAATATCTACCCATTAACTGGTCAAACAAACATAGACCTTGATTTTACATTTACAGCAAATACAAGTAACTTAACTGGTAATACTAAATTTTCTTTTGAGATATATAAATATGATAATAATTTAGGGTTATTTAAACAACCACCACAATACATATCAGATAATTTTAGTTGGTCTGAATTTAGCGGTACAAGTGCATTTACTACTTCAGCCCCAGTATCATCATTAAATGTGGATGGTGATTATTTAGTGAAGGGGTTTTATACTTATGATGTTTGTACTGAGATTGGTAATTTGTTGGGTCAAACAATTACCACATCAAAATATAAAACGGGCGATGGTTATGGTATTTATCAATCAGACAGAGATTTCTATTTCACTGCATTTATTAAAGCAGAGGAACCAAGTTTACAAGCATCAAATGACGGTATAACAATAGTTAATTCTTTATTTGTACATAGTTCTATATTAACAGGGGATGAAGACGTTATAGCTATCAAAAAAACAAGCGGTGCATATAGTATAGCATTAAATGGTTTAACATTAGCAAAGGACCTTGATTATTCTTTAAGTGCTAATAGTTTGACATCGATAGTAAAATTAAGTGGTGCCACAGTTTCTGGGGATATTTTTACATATGTATATGTTAGTGCCACCAATGATGATTCATTAAGGGTGGATACTATTGACATAACATCAACAATAGTCAGTGGGGCAACTGATGGTCAAGGTTCAAATGATGTATATTATAATACAACAGAAAGTAAGTATGAAATTTATACGTCTATAGTACCAAGTAGTGGCAATGATATTATTGTAACACTAAATGGTGTTACCTTAGCAAATAATATTGATTATTATTTATCAATAAGTAATGATAAGAGAATAATACTGGAGGGTACTGTAATTGTTGGAGATATAATTAATATATATTATATTACAAATACAGATTCTCAAGGTGATATATCAACAATTAGTTTACCAATAAGTTGGTCAATACTTACACCACCACAAAAAGTTAACGGTGAGTTTACGGTTGAGTTTTCTGATACAACTAGTTTCACAAATATAATAACTAGTGCAAAAACTGATTATGTTGTTGGATTTGCTAATTATTCATTGGTTATACCATTGGTTGGGGTTGCTGGTGATGTCCAATACTATAGAATTAAGAACGAAAAGAAATATATAGATATTTGCAATAATCCAATAGCAACGGTGGCATATAGCGAAATAATTGACATAACATTACAAACAAATGCGATTAATTCATACTAAATATTTATTTTAGGTATTTATTAATTAAATTAAGAATAAAAGATATTTATAAAATATGAGTTATATAATAAACAATTCGAGTGCTTTTGTTAATATAAAATTAACTGAAACAGGAAGACAAAAATTAGCACAAGGTAAATTAAATTTTACTTCTTGGGGTATAGGTGATTCTGAAATAAACTATGCTAGAGAAGATGTGCATGATGATAATCTCACAGATGTGTCATTATCTGGTTCAAGTAAGATATTAAGACCATTAGACACACAACCAAATATAAAGTATTTTATTACTGCAATTAGTAATAATAATATTACTTTAAACACACTTAATAATTTTCAAATAAACACAATAAAGGCGATTGTGAATAATAGTGCCAAAGAAAGGGGGTTTTTTAGTGCCGACACAACACATAGTAATTATATAACATATACTGGAGACACTTATATCAAAGCACATGGGTCGATTTCTGGGGCAACAATAACTGGTGGCACATCTTTGGTTATTGGAACTGGCCATACCTATCAAATCGGTGATTTTTTATTGTTAAAGGTTAATAATGACACTGTTGGAACATTAACAGACAATCAAAATACAATTCCTATACCACATTTATGGTATAAAATACAATCACAAACAACAACAATAAATTTAAATGATACTGTTGTATTTGACAGGGCATTACCAAATACAAATTCCATAACAGCAACCACACAATGGTTTATATATACAAGTGATGAGGTATATGGTGGGTTTGGTTTTGAAGAGACTACACCATATTGGAATACAAATACATTATCATTTGCTGGTTGTTGCGATATATCTTGTGGTGATGTACCAGTTTGGAATATGAATAATGTTTGGTGTGAAAACTTAGCTGGTATGACTGGTTCAAGTGTTAATAACACACCATCAACACCAAATGAAAGTTTTGAGAAATTTGGGTCAAATGATTATTTGGGCCAAAAATACCCATATTTAGAATATGAATGTGTTTCAACAACAACAGAAAGTAGTGAAATTTGTTCAACACCTGGAGAATCAACAATAGATACCACAATTAAATCCATATCATTGGTGCATTATACAAATAATACAATATCTAATTATTATGGTGAATTTTTTCATATAGATGGTGATTCAGATAAGATACTAAAGCTACACTTACCAGACTTAATGTATCATAGAAGAAATTTTAGCACTGAGAGTGGTACAACAATGGGTATGGATTTTATTGCTAGTGGTGCAACAAAATTGATAGGTGATAGTGACATAGAATATGTTGATTTAATTGAAGACCCAACGATGGTCAGTGACACCCCTAAAATAGTTGGTAAAGTATTACCTCAATTAAAAACAGCGGTATTTAGTGATGACGAAATTGTTAGCGCATTGTCTTATAAATCTAATAGGAATTGGACATTACCAACGTTAACATCTAATTTAATTTCATCAGCAAATGGTACCTTAAGTGGTGTTTTAGGGGTTGGTAAAACAATGTATATGTCGTATACATTTGAAAATTCAACTTCTACTGGTCTAACAACTACTTTACCGTGCCAATATTATACTAAGATAAGTAATAACACTTCAAATAGCAAGGATGTTGAATTTAGACTTAGTGATGTTGATTTATTACCCTACATGAGAAAAGAAGAAAAACCTGGATATGATGGTATGGGTTTTTCAGCCAGAGACTTTAAGGTTATATATCAAATAGTTGACGATGTTAACGATAGACCACAACCAGATTCTTGGAAAGTTCATGATTTCACAAGTAGCGGTATAACAACTAGTGTTGGTGAAACTATTGACCCATTGTTATTAGAACGTCAAACTCCAACATTAAATGGGTTTTTAATAGACAATACAATATACACTGGAGACACAACATTTACCATTATAGATTCATTAAGCATGGCAACAAATGCTGACAGTTCAATTCTTCAATTTGGTGACGAAAGGTTCTTTTACGGTAATCTTCAAACATATATCGGTGCAACAATATTTAAAACAACATTTAGAATAGATATATCCGCAGATGATTTTAAAACAACAAGTAACCCAACAAGACCAAACAGTGTACCGAATCAACCAGACATAAGGGTTAGCGAAGTTGGGGTTTATGATGATACTGGTGCTTTAGTTTTGATTGGTAAATTAAGTAAAGCAGTTAACTTAGCGGCTGGGAACACTATAACATTTGAGTTAAGTATAGATTTTTAAGATGGGATTTTTAACAGATACAACAACAATAGAATTAACAGCAAAGCTAACCCCACAAGGTAGGGCTAAAATTGTTAGTAACACTAACACCTTAATAACATATTTTAGTCTTGGTGATTCAGATGCCTATTACAGTTCATACACTGGTTTAACAGGTGGTCAAGTACCACAAATTTCTGGTGATAATGCTGGTTTAGATACAAATAACGGTGGGGTTGATTATATACTTAGAAGCACATTAAATTTAAATGCGGCAACAGATAAGAAATCGGTTAACCCAGCATCAATTAGTGTAAACACAAAAACTGTATCATTAGGTTTTAAAACAATAAATTATAGTGGGGGCACTATAACTCAAAACAAAGTTAGTTTAGCTGATGTCAACACCGATGGGTTAACTAATTTATTTTATTCATTTGCGCTACCAATAACCCCAAGTGATTTTAATAATTTTACTGGTACAACAGGCACATTTACCCAAACAGCTTTTAGTGGTCTAGCACAAAATAATATATTAGTTGTTGGTATTAGTGGTACTACATATGCAGAACTAATTGATGGTAAGAGTATTAACTGTAATCTAACCACTACAGCATCAACATATAACATATATAGTACATATGAAAATAAATCAACAACACTTATGGATGAAGATGCATCCATTACAGACAAATCAATAAATTTACATTATTTTGGCCCCAATAGAGCGTTATTATTCTCAGATGAGGTATTAAGACCAAACGGAGGTGACTCATCTAAGAGTTGGTCAACTGGATATGGCACTAACAAACCATTTAGTGTTAACAATAAAGAATTATTTAATATACAAACCAATTCAAATCTTAATTTCACTGCTGACACTCCAGTTGGTATTGCATACTTAGACAAAGGGTTTTTAGTTATAACAGAACCAACAATTGTTAATGATTTTGATACAACATTTTCTGCGGCAACAGGCACATCAATTACTTTTGACCATGATAGGGTTACGGTTTCACAATCTATCACATGTTTGGCCGATAGAGGTGAGTTTGGTGTTTCAAACAACTATACTTGGAGTCTGGGTGATACACCAAGAATAACAGAGATTGGGTTATTTGATAACACAGGAACATTAATTGCGATTGGTAAGTTAAATAAGACCTACTATAAACCAGTGGATGACTTGGTTGCATTTTCAATTACAATCGAATACTAGCCTTTACATTTTATTAATATTTATTATTTTTTTAAAAAATACATTAATAAGGAAAACCGCTGGTGGTTTTAAATGGAAAATTTTAGAAGAATATGAGAGAGAAAAATAGTAATGGTCTTGTTTTAGGACTGGATGTGTCAACAAAAACAATTGGGATTGCTTTATTTGATGACTTGGGTGATACTGGTAGATTAAAATTACTTCACCATGTTACACCAGAAATAAAACCATTACCAGAAAATAAAATTCAACAATTATTTGATAAAGCAAGAATCTTCGAAGAAGAATTCTTAAAGTTATATGTTGATGTTGGTATAACTAAGGTTGTGATAGAAGAACCACTGGTAAGGTCAAATAATGTCAATACGGTTGCAATATTACTTAAATTTAATGGGATAATTTCTAGGTCTATTTACGAAATACTTGGTATAGTGCCAGAATTTATATCGTCTTATGATTCTAGAAAATACGCATTCCCAGAGTTAATGCAAGTTAGAACACACAACAGAAAAGGTGAACCATACACCGAGAAAGAAATTGCAAAAAAGAAACCAACACTTTTTGGTGGTTACAATTTTAATATTGATAAAAAGGAAATTATATTAGGTAAGGTTTCTGAGTTAGAACCTCAAGTAACTTGGATTTATAATAAGAAAAATATATTAACTAAAGAAAGTTATGACTTAGCTGATGCATATACGTGTTGTCTAGGTTTCATGCATAAAAATAATTTTTGGGTTTAACATTTGGTTAGTTATGTTTTTTTTATTACATTTGTCCTATGTCAAGGATGATATTACAAATATTAAAACGAGTGTTGGGTGAATGTTACAACCACAGCGAAGAAACTGGTCAAACAGAATGGGGTTGCCCAGCTTGCGCTGAAGACAATGGATTATCTTATGGTAATACAAATGGTAAACATAAACTTTCGTTAAATTATAAAAAGAATATTTTTAGATGTTGGGTTTGTTGTTTTGAAAATGACATGCATGGTAAGGTACCTAAATTAATAAAAAGGTATGGGAACAATAAAATTCTTAAAGAATACTTACTATTACAACCAGATGATTATGATTCTTCTACAGATTCGGTAAAGAGTGAAGTTAAACTACCAGAAGGTTTTAAAAAGTTATGTCTATCAAATAAACAACATTTTAAGTTTGATTCTGCTTATGATTATATCAAGAAAAGAGGGATAACTGATGAAATGATTGATTATTATAATATTGGGTACAGTATTATTGGTAAGTATCATGATAGGATTATATTACCATCTTATGATGAAATTGGTGACCTTAATTATTTTGTTGCGAGAGCGTGGAATAAATGGATGAAGCCCAAATATCTAAACCCTATTGCTGAAAAACAATCATTAATCTTTAATGAAAACAAAATCAATTGGGATTGTACAATTTATTTGGTGGAGGGTGTTTTTGACCATATTGTTGTACCCAACTCCATACCATTATTAGGTAAGATTTTACCAGAAAATCTAAGATTAGTTTTATATACAAAAGCTAAGGGAGATATTATTATACTTTTAGATGGTGAGGCATACGATGATGCATTAAAAATATATCGGGCATTAAATTCACATAGGCTCTATAATAGAATTAAGATATGTGTTCCAAATTATAAGGAAGACCCATCTTCTGTTTTTGAAAAATTTGGTTACAAGGGTATTGTTAAACTGCTTAATAAATGTGGTCAAATACCAGAAAGTAAATTATATTGATTCATCATCATCTTCACTTACTTCACCATCATCTTCACTTACCTCATCATCATCTTCAGTTAATTGATATTCATCATTGTTGGCACTACCAACAACATAGTTATACCCTAAATCCTCCCTCAATAACTTTAGTATGAAATCTTTCATAATTTTTTATTTATAAATATCTAAAATTTCATTAAAAAAGTGTATATTTGTTAGAATAATATTAATTTATGGATAAGAAAACTATATTATCAGATATTGGTAATGAAATTAGGGGTATAATAGATAAAAAACAAAAAGAACTAAATCTATCTTTTGTTGAAGATACACACACATATTATATTAAAAATAAAGATGGGGTATTAACATCACACTTTCCAAGTGTATCAACGGTAATAAAGCAATTCTATAGTGAATTCCCAGAATTAAATAAATCCTATCAAATGGTTCAAGGAAATCTACTTGACCAAGATAGACTCTTAAAAGAGTGGAGAGCAACAGCAGATTACGCAAATAATAAGGGGTCAAGGGTTCACTATTTACTTGAAATGGATTTATTAAAACAATATGGTTCATATAAAGAAGTTAGGAAGCCAATATTTAATTGTGATGAAGAACAAGTTAATGATGGGAATAAAATGATTGATGCTGGTCATGATTTTATAAGACTTATGCATAGAAGGGGTGCGGTCTTATTAGATACCGAAATGGTATTAGGTAGTTCCGAATTAGAATATACTGGTCAACCAGATAAGGTTTGGCTTATGCACGATAAGAACGATAAAATAGGGTTCGTAGTGTCAGACTGGAAATCGAACAAACCAAAAAACTTTAAGGTACATCACTATACTGAAGAAATGCTACCACCCTTCCAAGAATATATGGATACAGCATTAACACACTACATGATTCAATTACCATTATATGGTAGATTAATACTAGATATGTTAAAGGGTTCAAAATATGAAGATATTGGATTCTTTGGTTGTATTATTGTACACTTAAGTAAGGAAGGTAAGTTCACTGAGTATAGGGTACCAAGAAAATTTATGGATATTGTTTTAACAATGCCCCCATTACCTAGAATAACTGAAGTTATGGAGTATAAAGAACTTCAAAAAAAACGAGAAGAAAAAAGAAAATTATTATTAAACGAAATGTTAGATAGGAAATGAAAATAAAAAAGGTTATACACATGGCTGATATTCACCTAAGAACGTATAGGATGCACGAAGAGTATGGTGAAGTATTTAAGAAAACCCTAAAGAAAATCAGAACATTGGTTAAGGGTTATCATAGAGAAGAGATTAGAATAGTTATTGCTGGTGATTACGTACATCAAAAGATTACAATTTCTAATGAAATGCTTATGCTTGGTACTTGGTTCTTAAGGAAGTTAGAAAAGATTGCACCAGTAATCATTATTGCTGGTAATCACGATTTATTAGAGAATAATAAAGATAGGGTTGATTCAATTACCCCAATGGTACAATTGCTACCAGGTTTAGATATAAGGTACTATAAGGACAGCAAATGTTTTTTAGATTCAAATATAGTTTGGTGTGTTTATTCAATTTTTGAGAATAATTCAAGACCAAATATTGAAGAATCGATTGAAGAACATGGTGATGATAAGACTTATATTGGGTTATACCATGCACCATTAGCTGGTTCAACAACAGATACTGGGTTTAAGTTTGAAAACGCACAATCATTAAGTCATTTTAAGGGTTGTAAAATTGTCATGTGTGGGGATATACATAAACGCCAAGTTTTATATTATAATGATACCCCTATTGTTATGCCATCATCATTGGTACAACAAAATTTTGGGGAGAAGGTAACGAAACATGGTTTTTTATTATGGGATGTCGAATCAAGGACCTTTGAAGAGTGTGATATTGACAGTGACTATGGGTTTTATCAATTTACGATAGGCTCTATTGATGATATAGAAAATGATGGTGAAATTTTAACAAATTATGAATGAAATTCCGAAGCGACTTAAAGATGAAATATGGCAATATTGCCACCTTAATAACATTACAAATGTTGATGAGTTTATAATAACCTTACTACAACAAGGCTTCACAGCTAAAAAGTATGGGGCAACACCATGGAATAAAGAATCTGAAGTTAAGGAAGTGATAAAAGAAGTTATTAAGGAGGTTATTGTTGAGAAAGTTGTTGAGAAGGAAGTTTATGTTACGAATGATGAACAAATAAAATCATTAACTGACAAGATAAAGGATTTTGATGAAAAATTATTGGACATTAAATTAAAAAATGAGGGTGTTGTTAATTCAAAGAATGAAGAGATAACGAAATTAGAAGAAATGGTTTTTAAACTATCAAAGGAGTTTGAAAATACCAAAGAATCTGATGACATATATGGTGAAAATAAAAAAGGTTTTTTTGGTTCAAATTTAATGGATTTATGGAAAAAGAAAAAATGATAAAAGAAATTAATATGGTTGATATACCTACCAAGGCGAAAATAAAAGTATATTGGTCAGATAAACCAGAAAATTATTCTAGAGAATCAAGGGATAGTATTAGAAAATACTTCTTTAAGAAATATGGTGTACAGTCTAAAAATATTAATGTTATATATCGGCCAGTAAAGATTGGTAGTGATGGTGAAAATATAATTATAGATGGTGCAACAATAGATAATATACTTAATGTTGTATACCAAAGACAATTATTCAAAGAATGGTTTATTAGAGAGGACAAGGATGTTGATTTTGATAGATTAATGTCTTTAGATAAAAAAGTTAATTTAGAATTGGATATTGATTTTGAGGCTAAACAAGATAAAAATTATAGACTTAAATCAATCACAATAAGTAATTTTTTATCGTATGGCGAAGACAATCATTTCCCAGTAGATAAATTTAGTGGGTTTACTGTTGTGAATTCAACCCCTGCCAACCAAGGGGGTAAAAGCATTTTAACCATAGACACAATTAAGTTTTTATTTTTTGGTAAAACAACAAAGACTGATAAAAACGAAGAAGTGTTTAATCAATTTTCAGCTTCAAATAAAGTTTATGTTAGAGGTGTGTTATCTGTGGGTTTAGGTGATGATATAACAATAGAAAGATTGTTAACAAGGAGACCGAAAAGAAATGGTGGTTGGAATGTTACCAACAAGGTTAACTATTATAAAATTTTACCAAATGGCGATGAAGAACAGTTAAATGATGAGGATGCAAAAAAAACAACCCAACTAATCAAAGAAATTGTTGGCACTGAAAAAGATTTTGATTTAATGGTGTTAGCCACATCAAGAAATCTAGATGATTTAATTGACTCCACTGGGGGGGAAAGTGGTAAGTTATTAACAAAATTTATAGGTTTAGAAATAATAGCCACAAAAGAAAGAATAGCTAGAGATATGTATAATAAGTTTTCAAAATCAATGAAATCTAATATTTATAATATCAAAACATTATCAGAAGAAATTGAAACTAACATTAATAATATTGAATCGTTATCTAAAACACAAGCAGACTTAACCAATGAGTTAAGTGTTGAAAAAAACCTCAGAAAGTGCCTCACGAATGATAAGTATATTCTATTGTCAGATAAGGATAAAATTGATTCTGAGATTACCACACTTAACCCTTCTAAATTAGAGAAAGAAATTGATATTATCATTAGTGAGGGTAATAAACTCAAGGAAAATATAAGAACAATAAATAAAGAGATTGGGGTAATTGGTGATGTTAATTTTGATGAAGACAAGGATTTTGAATTAACCAAACTAAAAAACATATACATAGGTGATACCAATCTTAATGAGTCTGAAATAACCAGAGTAGAGGGGGTGATTTCAAATCTAATAAGTAGTGGTATATGTGAAGCTTGTAATAGGCCGTTAGATGATGTTGATAACACTAAACATATATCTGAACATAAAAAGACAATAAGTGCCTATAAGGCCCAAATAAATGAGAATAACAAACTATTATTAGATGTTAATAAACAATTAGATATGTTATCGGAGGCTAAAATTAAAATTAATAGTAAAAACAAGTTAGAATTAGATAGAGATAGGTTAGAGGTTGAGGTATCTAGTTTAAGGTATGAATATAAATTGAAGAATTCTGATTTAAAAAAATATAAACTTAATTTAAAATCCATTGAAAAAAATAAGGAAATTGATTGTGACATAAGTGCTATAGATACTAAGATAATAATTTGTGAAAAGAATGAAGAAGAATTGAACAATAAGCTTAGGGATATTGTTATTAGTATGGAATTAAACGAAAAAGATATTGAAACTAAAAACAAATTAATTAGTATAATAAACAAGGAAAAGGAGATAGAGAAAATATTTAAAGTTTATATTGAGATGGTTGGTAAGAAAGGGATAAGTAAACTTTTATTGAGGTCTGTATTACCAATAATAAATGGTGAATTACAGAGACTGCTTGAGGATACAACAAATTTTGATGTTGAAGTTTATATCGATGATAAAAACGAGGTTAAATATTTGTTAGTTAAAGATGGGGTAGAAAAACCACTTAAATCTGGTAGTGGTTTTGAATTGACAGCATCCAGCATAGCACTAAGAAGTGTATTAGGTAGGTTATCTTCGTTACCAAAACCAAATTTTATTACATTTGATGAGGTCCTCGGTAGGGTGGCACCAGAAAATATATCAAAAATGAAACCATTATTTGATAAGGTTTCAGAAATGTTTGATATTGTATTTTTTATAACACAAATTAATGAGGTTAAGGATTGGTCTGAGAATATAATAACAATCAATAAAGAAAATAATATTTCTAAAATAAAAATAAAATAAATTTATTTTTATTATTTAAAAAATTTTTTGTATATTTGAATTATATTATTAAACAAAAAAAACTAAAAATGGAGGTAATTTTTAAAAATTATTGTATGGTGGTCCTTGGGAACACTGATGGTTGTGAGTGTGAGATTAAAAATATATCAGAGACCAACCCTAATATTGTAAATATGAATGGGGTTGCGCTGTGTACTTTTACAACAATAGCAACCATTAATGAATTAAACGATTATTTTAAATCTTTTGGGAGGAATTTTTTTTTATTTGTTTTAGACCCTTCACTTTCTTGTTGTAACATCAATAACAGACATATGTACGCTATACTTTTTTCTGAATTTGAAAATTACGATGGGTTACAATTAGAAGAACTTGGCATTAGACTTAATGAAGAATTGGGGAAAGATTTTAACGGTACTAAAATAAAAAAAGATTTTGATGACCCCGAAACATTAATTGATTCGTTTAGTGACTTATCCAAGTCAGACAAAGAGTTAATAATTAATGAGATATTAGATAAAGGTGTTAAAAATATGACCGATGATGATAAAATAATATTGGCGGTCTTTTCAGATGATAAATAATAACGTGACTAATGATTATGAATGAGTAAAATTTTTGAACAAGGTTGGCCAAATGATGTTTTGGCATATTTTAAAGATATTGTTAAATATGAATTATTAACCCCAGAAAGGGAGATTGAGTTAGCAATAAAGGTTAAAAATGGGGATAATGATGCTTTTAATGAGTTAGTAACATCAAATTTAAGGTTTGTTGTGACGATAGCTAAGGAATACCAAAACCAGGGGCTATCGCTTATGGATTTAATAAATGAAGGTAATTATGGGTTAACCAAGGCTGTTACAAGGTATGACCACACAAAGGGATTTCGTTTTATATCATATGGTGTGTGGTGGATTAAGCAATCCATAATTCAGAGCCTTAATGATACATCAAGAACTATAAGGGTGCCTACTAACGTTATCAAACAATTTTTTAACGACAAAAAAACGTTAGAAGAGTTTTGTAATTTAAATTATGATGGTCAATTAGATGTTGAAACAATTAATAAACATATTGACTCACCAATATTAACTAAATGCATTTCATTAAACAAGATAATAAATGAACGGGGCGATGAATTAGAAAATTTATTGGAATATAAAGTAACTGATTACAATGATTATTATGATATAGATTCCAATGTTAAAAGAGAGATGAATGTGTTATTGTCTAAATTATCTATTCGTGAGAGAGAAATAATTGAATTATATTTTGGTATTGATAAGGAACAAAAAGGGGTTACGTTAGAAATAATTGGCAAAAAATACGGGTTAACAAAGGAAAGAATTAGACAAATCAAAGAAAGTGCGATTAGAAAACTTAGGTATGATAATGAAGCGTTATTTAAGGTTTTAAACCATTAATGATATATTTATAAGTATAAATATTACTTATGAAAAAAATATTATTATATTTGGTTTTACTTATTGCGCTTACAATGGCATCGGTTGTTGCTTATGTATCTGTTAATGGTTTATTAAAGGTTTTTTCTGGTGCTGGAATCGTTGGGTTAATCTTTTTTACAACCATAGAAGCCGCTAAAATAATTGCTACTTCGGCAATCCACACATACGGAAAAAAGATTGGTTGGGTTTACAATAGTTTCCTAACCATAACGGTATTAATTACTATGGTCATAACATCAATTGGTGTTTATGGCTTTTTATCTTCCACTTATAAGGATAGTTTTGCTAAATTTGAAAATGCGGAATTACAAATAGTTTTGTTTGAGAAAAAGAGGTTGGGTTATCAAGAACAATTAGACTTATTAAATATTGAAAAACAATCTATAAGTGAAAATATAAACGAATTAAGCAATGGCTTATCTAATAATGTTATACAATATAAAGATAAAGAAACTGGTCAAATAATTACAACAACTTCTTCATCAACCAGAAGAGCATTGGAAAGACAATTAAATAATGCAATAGAAAGGCAGACAGTTATAAATGGGAAAACAGAAACACTAAGTAACACCATATTTGATATTGATAATAAAATACTCGAAACCAAACTAACCAATGAAAGCGCATCCGAACTTGGTCCATTAAAATATTTATCTGATGTAACAGGTAAACCAATGGATGAGGTGATGAAGTGGTTAATATTCTTATTATTAATAATTGGTGACCCCATGGCAGTATTAATGGTTATTATCTTTAATAAGATTGTTAAGGATGATGAAAAGATTCCAACACAATTACCTCTCCCAAAAAAAAACCTTGAAAGTGAAATTAATCATGATGTTGATATAGAAGATTCACCCAAAGAAGCCGTAATTAAAAAAACAAATAAAGAACCTCTTGTTAAACCCTCAATTATAAAAAAAAGAACCAATGACACAATCGATAGGATAGGTTCAAATAAAGAAATTAGAGATAGTGATTCCAACACTATTTATTTTAAAAGAAGAAAAAAATGATTGATGACAAATCATATATGTTGGATGATAGTAAATTTACAAAAAAGATTACACAAAAAACAAGAATTGTTATAGGTAACACATTTTCAACCAAAATGAAACATTACATTGGGTGGAATAATAGATATAATGGCAAGCATGATAAATGTGCTATGTTCACCATACGATTAAATGGTGACATATACCAACACTTTTCTCCGATATATTTTTCAAATTTTATGTGTGATTTAAACATAAATGAAAACACCATAACAGTGGTTTTGGAAAACGAAGGTTGGCTAATGAGAGATTTAAATTATAAAAATAAGTTTGTTAACTATGTTTATGATATTTATAATAGAGATGATTTAGTTTTTGAAAAAAAATGGAGGAATTATGAATACTGGGCACCATATACTATTAAACAAGAAAAATCATTACAGGTATTAATTAATAAATTATGTAATGATTTTAATATTCCAAAGATAGTCATAGGACACAACACAAATCTTGATGATGCAACTAAATTTAATGGTGTATTATATAGGAGTAATTTTGAAAAACATTATACTGATGTTAGTCCAGCATGGAATTTTGGTTTATTTAAAAAAATGGTTGAACAAAATAATTAAATATAAAATAATTTAGAAATGATAAATGAACATGACATAACTAAGAAGATACTTGAAACCATTAGAAATAAGGAACATTTTGGTAAATTTTTAATAAAGGAAGATACATTAACACATGCCCAAGCAGTTGGCGCACCTGGTGCTGAGGTACCAGATGAGGCTAAAGTAGGGCCAACTGAACAACCTAATAAAGTTGAAACAGATTACCCATCAGAATTTGAAAGTGATAAAAAATCATTTAAGGAAATTGTGACCCCTAGAGTTCAGTTTAAATCATTTAATATTTATCCAGATACAAATGAGGTTGTGTTTTCTGGTGTGTTAGACAATGGCATTGAATGGGAATTTAAAAAATCAAATAAATGGCCATATATTAATGCACAAAATATAGAATTTGATGAGATTAATAAAGACTTAATTAATAAAATAAGTGCGTATTTCCAAAATTGGTTAGACAAATGGTCTAAAGAAGATTTAAATCGATACTAGATAATGAATAATTTAGATATTAAAAATATATTGTTAATTGTATTGGTTATTACTTGTGTTGGATTAACACTTGGTATAATATTTAAATCAAATGACACTATCAATTATAATGAAGACGTTATTAGAGCACTTAAGGAAGAAAATGCGAGATTAGTTAGTAAAAATGATAGTATTAAGGTGAATAACAATAATTTATCATACGAGATTGATTCTTTGGGACAAATAATAGATGATATGAATGAAGATTTAAATGATACAAAAGAAAAAATTAATAAATTAAAAATTAAGAAAGATGAAATATCTAATCATGTTGACACTATTGGTAGTGATGAACTTACAAGGGCATTCACAGAATTTCTCAATAGAAAAGAATAATGTACAAATATATATTGACAAGGGTGATACACTTGTTTTTATGAGATATGAAAGTGCTAAGATTCTTTTAAAGGAAGTTTTAAAATGTGAATATACTGATAGTCTTTTACATACATACGAAGAACGTGATTCAATAAATAATAATATTATTATGTTTCAGAAAGAAACTATTGTTAAGTTATCTAAAAAGGGAAAAAATTATGAAGAAATAATTGCAAACTTAAATTCTGTTTCTAGCAATAAGGACCAGGAAATAAGCCTTAAGGATAAGACAATAAAAAAACAAATAAGGAAAATAAAAAGACAAAAAACACTAACCACTGTTGGATTCACATTGGCTGGGATTGCAACA
>Ga0098061_1000188_pt1 | contig 27194 bp, 27 predicted proteins | sample 22_taG_FD_92579 | JGI IMG/M metagenome (GOLD analysis project Ga0098061, IMG submission 92579) | Marine viral communities from the Subarctic Pacific Ocean - 22_ETSP_OMZ_AT15343 metaG | ecosystem: Environmental > Aquatic > Marine > Oceanic | place: Subarctic Pacific Ocean | collected 2015-01-20
AAACTTGCCAACTACGACCTCTTCTCGATTTATTTTGCCAGAAACCACTTGACCTTTACCCCTAATTGCAAAACTTGTGGGGGTTCCATTGTCGCTATTTACTTCAGCAATTACAATTTCATTAGCTGGATTAGAAAAATTAATGTCTTCATTTAGTGTAAAACCAATACCATCAATGGAAGAAAGCGCCGCCCCCCTCTTTAAAATAGGAATATAATCGGTGTTTGGGCCAGCCCCAACTGAAGCTGCGGGTACAATGATGTAAAATGTGGCTTCGCCCGCAGATGCAGCGCTAGGATTAAATTTATAACCCATTTGTCGCCCCAATTTGATGATATTCTCATACTCAATGGCAGTGTCGAGGAAAGACTCGTTAACGCTGTAGTCCAAATAAAACGATAAAATATCACCAATATAGGCGGTTGTATCGACCATCAACGAACCAAAACCTGACTCGCTGAAATCTTTAAAGCTGTTGGGGTAATAGCGTTTTGCGTAATCTAATAAATCTTCACGAATAGAATTAAAATCGCGTGATGTATAATCAATAAGTGGATATTGTTTTTTTGAGCCCAATCGAAGTTCCTCTCTTTATCAAATAATTAGTCAATGGGCAAAGTTAGTTCTAATTTGTCTACATCGTCTAAAGGTACTATTGTGTATTCAACAGCAACACCAAGAAAATTTGGATCTAAAGCCGGATTTGAAGCAAAAGTGTTAAAAACAACATCGTTAATGGTTACATAAGAAAGATATTTTTCTACTTGTTGACGAATTCTGCCAGCGATTCGTCCATGAAGGCCTGGATTATCCAACTCGAATAAATATCTTTTTAATCCCACCCCAAAATCATCATCCATAACTCTTTCACCAGGAATAGTAAATAATAAATTTTTAAGATTTTGTTTAACCAGATCTTTATAATCTGTGATAAGAGCAATTCCGTTTATACCGTCTATAAAAAGCGGAAGTTTTGGTGTTATACCTGCCATTACTTATATCCTCCATTATATTTCGCCTGGCTCCAATGGAGGCATTCCAACATCAATATCACAATCCTCATCATTTGGGCCTCCCATTTCTGCTCCAGGTCCAGAACCTTTACTAAGTAGTTTGTCCAACCAATCTGCCGGTGGCATTGAGTTTAACCAATTTGGTTCTGGCCTCCAATCCATACCCCAATAAGCCAAACCAAATGGAGTAATTGGAATTCCAGGCCAGATCATTGGCAATAATGTGATGGGTAAAAGTGCCAATGAAATAAACATAATTTGAGGCTCTGGAATAAAGTTTTCATTAATCGGTTCAAGCCAAGCATCTGGTGGTTTTTGGGGAGATCCAGGTGCTCCTGGTCCACAATCTTCCTCGCCTTCGGGTGCCTGTTGAGTTTGATTGGCCATTATCTGAGCCTGAGCGATTATTTGATTTATTAAATGAATTGCATCTCGAATTTGTTTTGATACCGCAATATTTGTATCAGTCGCCTCCACAAATCCCTTAAAAATCAACACAGATGTCTTCAAAATCATAATGCCGATAGTCGCCGCCAATCCGCCCCAAAGATGACCATTCATTGCTCCTAATTGTAAATCTAAATTACTCGGACCACAATCAGTAGATGGATAATTCCCACTATTATAAATGCCAAAGAACAAATCTTTTAAGCGGAATTTGGTTGGATCAAACAACTCACTAATTCCCTTATAAGAACGAAGATATTCCGAACCGTATATGTTATTGAGAGATAACATTCTGGGAAGTGGAAAAAGATACCTAAATAATGCTTGATATTCACTAGAAGCTTTTAATTGCTCTATAAGTGTTTGGTGCTTGAGTTTATATTGAAATTCAAAAAACGGCATTCCCCCATTCATACGAAGCGAGAGAGGCACTCTAGAATCAGCATGACCATTAACTACATCTCTCATTCGAGTGTCTAAATCAACTGGAACTTCCGAACACACTAGTGGAATTACGTTGGCGACTTCTTCAAATGGAGCGTTATCTGTATTGGATACAAAAAAAGCTTTCTGGTAAAGAGCACCATCAACAGTATTTGAGGCTTCTCTGGCAATTTTACCAAACGGTAAACCTTGATTAAATCCGCCCTGCGCAGCACCTCTATAAAACTGTACCGTCGGATCCAACTCGTGATTCCTCCAACAAGAGGTTGCTGCTCCCGGTGGCGCTGGAGCAGGCCCAAAAGGTTCAGCAAGAACAGGTTGAGGTGGCATGGGATTAACATAAGATATTCTTAATCCAACATGAACACTTTTGAAAAAATCTCCCAACACAAAATAATCTCGGTCAGGCGAAACACTTACTCCCAATTCTTGGGCTTTGGCCTCACCACACTCCATAAATCTTGCCAAATCTGTAATTAATGCTTTCGTTAATCTATTTGGAAGACAATCGGCAGAAAGATTTTGTTGATAATGAGACAAAACATTAGCAGGAATTTCTCCTTGAGAATTAAAACGAGTATTTATATATTCTTGAAATTTTTTAATATTAATAACCCCTTTTAAGAATTCGGTACGATCCACGTCTACATAATTGGAGTTTTTCCACTTTACCTCTTCAATTCCTCTTCTGAATTCTTGATCTCCTTGAAAATGTTGAGTAATTATTTCTTCTGCGGTATCGTTCGATGCAAGATTTGCATTCGTTTCATACGGCATTCCTTGATAATCTAATTCCTCTACTCGAATATAATACTCTTGAATAAAGTTGCCGTTCTCAAAACTTTTGCCAGGATTGGTCTCAGGTGGTGATTGGGCGCGAGATGTGCCACCAATTACAATTTCCTCGAAAAGAAGTTCTCGTCGAAGTTGTCGTCCTTCTTCAGCTTCCTTAAAGTGACGTATCATTATGGTCACATGATTTATCCACTCGTCATAAGTCCTGCTCAACTCACTCCAAAATGCCTCTGTTTCGTATAGATTTTTAGCTTCTTCCTTTTCCCAAACTAAAATCTTCTTAATAGACAATATATCAAAATCTAATAAACTTAAATAAGGCATTCCGGTTTCAAGCAAATTAACTGCTCGTTGTAATAATCTATTCACCCACGGATTAGTGTCGGACCTGGGATTCTCTGGATAACCAGTTTGTGAATTAAACGATGTGGGTTGCAAATTAAAAAAGCTAAGATTTTTAAAATTGACGCCGACTGTTATGCCTGTATTCTCTTGTAATTCGAGTCGATCAGGATTACGAATGCCTAAACCTTCTATAAATCCTTCGGATTCTCTTCCGCGAACTATAGCACCCGACGTTCTACTATTATATCCGATGGTATTACTAGGACCCCCCCAACTTTCATTTTGCGTTTGTTTTGTTCCATCCCAATGATATCTATATCCCGGATCTATCAATTTAAAAGACAGGGGCGCACCCCGCCGCTTTGCCTGACCCTGGTTCGACCGATTTCCGGGCTGTGTATTTAAATACCACCCCTTCCAAGGTCCAATAACTTGATTTCCAATTGTAATCCAACGCAAACGACCGAAATCTTCAATGTCAGGTTCAGCATCAGCGGGAAGCCCAGCGAGCCTTCTCCAATCAAGATCAACATAATCAGCTGGGGCATCAGCACCAGGTTCGTCGGGATCGGCGTTTTTCCGACGCACTTGTTCCATAGACCTATACCACCTGTTACCCTGGAAGCCAAGATGAGCCGAGCCACGGTCGAATGCAGAATATTGGTAATTCAAAGGGCTGCCCCCATCGCCCTGGGCATTTGTGGTGAAACTGATAGAGGGGACTGAAACTGGCGTATCTATGCCAAAATCGTATTGGCCCGTGCCACGACCGAAATCAATCTCTTCTCCAAATGAATCTCGAATCCATTGAGGGGGTTCAACTCCCTCCCCACCCCATGCGCGTTTATCCCACACTTGCCCATGTTTAAAAGTCCACGATTTTTGTCCAGATTTTTGTGCTGTTATATCTTTTAAAATTTTACCTGGATAAAAAGAGAGAACATCAACCGCGCCACCAGAGTTTGTTCTGGTAAATGTTTTAATATAGTCATCTAATTCTGTTGCCTTGTCAGACCAATTTAAATCATCATGAAAACCAGCAGCAAGAAATCTTAAAAAGATTGCCATGCTTTTCTGTTCTCCTAAAGATATTCCGTAATTATATGCCTCATCGCTAGTTGAATCTGGAATATTTGGGTCGCCGCCAGGAATTGGATTTAACGCCAAAATTCCCTTATCTGTTGTCCATGAATTTGAGGAGTCTAAAAGCCCCGCCCCCCGCAAAATCTGACTTTCGCGAGATTTATAAGGACTGTTTAATCCTGTATTAGATTGTTTATTGGGAGATAATGCTTCAACTCCGGTTATATATTGCCAATCTTCTCCACCTTGCGTTAGGGGATAGCGGGGGGCCTCCTTAGACCAAATTTCAGCTTTCGAAACTGCATCTGTACCAAAATATTTTCTCATTAACATCCCAACTGGCAAATTCCTTAAAGTGGAAACCCTTTTTAAATCCTCCATCCATAAACCGGCGATTATTTCTTCCGAAAGAGTTCCATTAGATGCCAATACTAAAGCCTTATCGGCTGGAACCGGATTATTTGAACCACCATCACCGGCACTATAAGAATCATTTTCTAAGATCTGATTATTACCTGTGCCCCCATCACGAATGCCATTGAGTTCTCGCGGCACACTATATTCAGGAATCCATGCAGGCTCTTCTGCACTCTCCTTTTGCAGCAAATAAGAGTCTAGATCTGTTTTTCCAGCCGCCCCAACAACTTTTGACAAACGATTCGAAACACCAAAAATTTGGTATCTTATAAAATATTCTAACGCCACATCAAAATTTTTAGTTTCAGCTCGTGGAGGAGTTAAATTGGGTGCATTTCTATTATAAAGATCCAGTGTCTCAATTCTAAATTCACGTAAAAATGCTTTTTGTGCAACGTCTTTCTTAAGTAATTGCGCAATATACGACACCAACAAAGAATCAACAGAGTCGGGAGTGCTAAATCGAAACCAATAAAAACAATAAATGGACCTCAACATAACCTCCAAAACATATGTTCTGACTGTTAATAATACCGCCCCACTCAAATTTGCCTTTTCAAATGGATTATCTTTGTTTGTGCCCAATCCATCTACATTTGGAAAAGAAGCCTCGATACACTGAATTAATCCATATTCATCTTTAATTCTTTGCTTAATAATTTCAAAATCTAATAAACTGGCATTAATGTCACACTCTTGCCCTATTTTATTCATAGGTATTAAGTCTAAGGTACTTAATTTACTCAACTCCATTAATGGAGATTCTGCAATCATTTTAGTAAAACTACAATAATAATCTCTCCACAACCCATCGTAAGCGCTATACTTGATTTGATCTCCATATCTCTTATCGTAGAGATAATCTCCCAGAGATTCAGCATTGCCATCGCCAAGGAGGCCAACTCCTGCTCCTCTTAGTGAGAGCCCACCATCAGGTCGAATAACACTTGGTCCATTGGGCCATGCCTGATTATAATTCCAAGAAACAAATAATTGTTCTTGTGGAATGTGTTGAAGTGTTGGAGAATATATACAATTATGGAACGCCCGATAAATATTATCACTTAACGAATCTTCTTTAGTATCTCGATAAACGACAAATGGGGGAGCAGATCCAGCAGCAGTGGTCAATAGAATAGTAATACCATATTGATCTTTTGGACGATTTCCATTTCGTGCTTCATCTGCTAACGATACGGAGTAAGGAACAATATATTTTATATCATAAGAAGAACCGTGAAGGCTTTGAAAAGCCTCAACTATACCACTAATACTTTCTCTAGCAATTTGAGGATCTATTCCTTCTGGTAGAGAAGGTGCTGCGTCTATTGAAGGAATCACCTTGTTCGTAATAAGTTCCATAGCCACGTCTGTCATACCAGCAGTTTCAAAAAGATTATTATCCACTTTAAAATTATAATAATGGTAAGAATTGTCATTATCGGTTATATTAAAAAGTCCTTCATTAATGCACATTGTCTGATATGCCTTCTTTAAGCCAGGAGCAAATTTAGATGGTGCCCTTTCTTTAACAGTAATTGGAATGGGAGAATATCCATAAAGGTTGGTATACTCAGCTAATTTTTGGCCCCCACGATTTGTTGTATCATATTCTGATGCACGTCGTCTGCCTCGCGATGTTACATATTGTGCTGGCCCCGGCCGAATCTGAGATATTTCCCATTCATATTCTTGTTCTGCTGTTGGTTGCGTTTGACCAGTGCTCATTTGTCCCCCAACAAGTCGATCTCGTATTTCATCACCCGCTGGCCACGCCAAATCGGGATCATCCACCACACCATTTGCTTCTTCTTCTGTGTCTCTACCAACGAGAGGTTCGTTCATCCAGCGTATAATATTTTTTCCTGGTTGAGCCGCATCAGCAGGTAATGCACCAAAAGAATATCTTAAGTTTTGATCTTGGACCATGCTTACCCATTCTTGATTTAATTGGCGCTCTGAAGTTCCATCTGGATTTGTAACCCTTATTGTTCTCTTAATGGGACGTTCTACAATTGGTTGTTTCGTTAATATTGGTATAAGTCCTTCCAGATTTTCGTTAAATGCCATCGCAATACTATCATAAATTGTACTCAGAACTTTGTTCATCATAAAAATAAGCGATGGATGATCTTTTTCTACTAATCCCGGCTGAATTCCCCGATGAACTTCTTGTTTAGTTTCTTTGGAAATAAACTTTTTATTGTCATTGGGGTCAGTCATTACCCTTTCGGGTGGAATTATTTCACCTTGCTCATCTCGATAAACCATTTTGCAGAAAATAGCAGGAGTCGCATCACCCAGCAAATCCCCCTTTTCCAACATTTTTGCTAAATCTTCAAGGCGTTGCTGTTTACGAGCACGAGATTTATCAATTTGATCCTTAATTTGAGACGCTGACAATCCTTTGCCTGCCAATAAACTTTGACGCATGGCAGTATCATCAGCATCACATAAACATTTAACAGATTCGGGCATCGCATCCGTAACTTCTTTTACTGCGCCAAGAATTGATGATGGGCCAAACAGTTTCCCAAAATCTTCCCACATTTTTTGAACTTTTGGTCGCAAAGAATCCGAACCTTCACCCACATCTTGACCAACAAGAACAACTTTCAATCGTGGAAAATTATCTAATAAATTTGTAACAGCATCTAAAGCTTCTCGTCCTGTTGCGCAACCCAAAAGTAAGTTGCCCATTTCGCCCGGAGTCAAAACTTGCGATGAAGCATTTACATATTCAGACAAATCAGTCTTAGCGTTTTCAATTTTTTGTTGTATTTCTTCCTCAGAAGTTTCCGTTCGCACGCCGGGCGTATATTTTGAAGTTCCTGCTAGATCTAAACCAGCAGTTAATAATGGATTTTTGGCCCATCGTTCAGTTTCTCCAAGAACTTCTCTGCTTATTTGATTTGCTCCCGATTCTCTCATCATTGTGGAGCCAGCTTCGCCTACAGTTCCCACAATCATTGTCTTCAACAAAGAATCACCAATATTAAAGGCTCCAAAATTCATGCCATCAAATCGCGAACGACCTTCAGCTTCATTAGCCAATGCACATTCGTTGCACGCTTCCAACAATTGTTGAAGAAGTTCAACAAGCATTTGAATTAACATTCCTAAAACAGCCTCAAGAATGCCCATTAGGATTTTTAATCCTAAATCTTTCATATAATCTGCAATTGGAAAATCATCAGGAATAGATAAAGTTGGTATTGTTTTAGTGAGCAAATTGGCCACATTATCAAAAAAGCTTGCAGCTTGATTAAGATAAGCTTTTGCCATATTAAGATATTCAAACCCCTGAAAGCCAGAGCATTCTAGTGCGCCTTCGATTAAACTTTGAAGAGGAATCTTGTTTAAAACATTTTTAAAGATTCCTTTTGATAAATAATTGCCTGGATTTCGTGTCAAATAACCAGTTCCTAGCGTAATTCCATCAGTTATGGTTTGTAAGCTGCCAACAACAGTATCTCCCACAAATTCTGCTGAAGAATCAAGAACCTTTTGAGCGTTTTTTCGGTCTGCTTTTGACGTAACGGCAAAATCTTCAAGCTCTAATGTGGTTTTTTGAGGTTTAGAGTTGTCTTCAGCTGTCGTGCTAGGCCCTGCAATACCATCAGTATTGCTTCTGCGCCCTGGTTCTGAAAAATCGTATGTTGGGGGGTTTATCACATAATCGTTAAAAAATGTTTCCATTGGAATATTTTCGTTCTTGAGATAAATGTTATAAATCTTGTCCAAGTTAAATAAGAAATTAACTGTTCTTTTATTGGTTCCAATAGGGCTTTTTTGGAATTTTTTAAATCCCTTGTAAAGTGTTTGAATTCCTTTTCCTTCATCTATTTGCCCATACAGGAATTTGTATTCAGAATCAATACCAAAAATTAATAAATCAGAACGGCTTGAATCATAAGAATACCCATTAGATTGCATTAAGCCTGCGAGAGCCATCAATGAATTAGAAAAATTATCAGTTTCGTGCTTAAGGTTTAAGCCAAGAACTTTCCCTCGAAAGCGCTGAATATTAGCATTATATTTGTTTAAGAGTTCTGTGGTTCCTTTAATTTTTTCTTCCAAGTCAAAAGTGTTGAAATACATCTCTGCCCAAGGTGGTGGCAATGCTAAAGGTGGTGGCTCGTCAGCCAATCCATCAATAAGGGCCGTTGGCACCGATATTAAAACTTTTATTTTTGAGCCCGGTCGCTCCGAAACATACCAATCTTCGGCAAATGCTGCACCACTGCTCGTTGGGTCATTATCAACTTTTTCATAAAATTCTAAAACATTTTGATAACCAACAGGAATAGCATTATCCTTAATATCCTGAAGTTTATCTTCGCTGCCTTCTGTTGTTGTTTCGCTTGTGACTACAGTAATTGAATATCTATCATCTAGATCGCCTTCAGCTTTTTGGAAAAAAGCTTGCGAACCATCCATTCGTGTCCAATCAACTTTTATTAAAGGCTTAATGTCTTTTTTTAGATCAATCGTAGCCATAATTAATTTGAATTATTGAACCTGCTGTTGATATATTTTTTACCAACCTCATTTAAATAAGTTACTCGAAAGCTTGCCAAATTTGCTTTAAAAAGCATTAATGAACGTTTGGTTTGGCTCAGAGTGTCTATCATCCATTTAACGCCTTGAGTCTGACAACTGGGTGATATTGTTGTCATTTTGCCCCAAAATGGAGAATGATGAAAATGATTTGCTATTGCTTCATTGAGAGAGGTTTGATGAACTAAAAATGTATCAACAATTCCGGCTAAACTATCAATATGATGCACGAGCCTTGAAAGAGCCTCGGACAAATTTTCTCCCTTTACGAGCGGCTGCAAGTCCGAATCATCATTTCCAGCAATTAAATCAATTCCAGCCACACTACGAATTGTGCCGCCCTGAGAATTAATTGAGTCAACTCCGGTTACTAATTTAATACCTTCGCGCCCAATTAATCGCACACCATCAGCTTTTAGTGCGATCCCTGAACGAGGAATGGGTTTAAAAGATGTTGGCGCAGGAATATTTGGATTATCAACTATATCAAATTCATCGTCATTAACACCAATAGCCGATCCAACAGTACCAGCAGCCAAACCAAAATTTGCATCAATATCAGTTTTTTGACTTATATAAATTCTAGCTGCGTCTTTTTTAAAATCGGGATCTGTCCAAACTTTTTGGTTATCACCAGTATATGCAATAACGCCTGCGCCCATTCGGCCAACAACAATATCAATTGATCCAGCTTGGGTGTCTCCCCGGCCACCATATCCGCTCATTCGCCCCTTGGGGCGATCCCGCCCCAAAACAATCCAAGAATTATTTTCGTTTTTTATAACCTTTTCTGTGGATGTTTGAATATATTGGGGAACTGGTTCAAGTAATGGATCGCCACCAATACCCTTAATGAATTTGGTATCTTTTTTGCTTTTTTTGTCAAAAGCTTCTTTGGCCTCTTCACTAAGACCTGAAATTGTGGATGCTTGTTTAAAACTCATTATCCAATACTCTTAATGCGCTTATTGTCTTTTTTGAATTTATCAGAAGTTTTTTCAACTGTGGGGGCCATACCTTGAGATAATTTACCCAAATAAAGGCCAACTTTATTTGTAAATCCCCATGCCCACGGATGAATAACCTGCACAGGATCCCCCGCTTTTGGAACAATTTTGTCTAATTCTTCATTTTGCGCCTCAAAAACAAAATGCTGATAAATAAGATCAGTTTCATCGCCCGGATTTAAAAAGTTTTTGGGCACAGATAACGCTCCATCGATCTTCGTATGAACCCACATCTTTAAACACGTTTCTGACTCAACATGAGAAATTGAATTAAGTCGATCTCTCGGCCCATTTGGAGTAACTTTGCCATCTTTTGAGACAGCCAAAACAATACCTGGAACTGGTTTAGATAAATCTTCACCAGAAACATCATAACTTTTCTTTACGACGGTTGCCCAGCGCTCCACAAAAGTATCTTCGTTTTCTAAAAATGGAGAAGGAAACTTCTCAGCATTTGTCGGAAACAAACTATAATCACCATCAAGAAGTTTTTTTGTCTTTGAGTCCATCTGCTTTCTCCCCATTTAATTCATTAAAAATCTCATCTCGTTCACGTTCAGATAAATCTATAGTATCTGTTTCTCCTTTCTTTTGCAAAGTGGCAATCTTTACAAGTTGTTCATTTGAACGCTGAAGTGTTTCAACATATTTGGCCGCAATCAAACCAACCTCTTTATGCCGATGTTCGTCTGATGAGAGATACTTAACCAAATCTTTAAGCAGTTCTTTTGTTTGATCACGATCTGCTCTAATATTGTCTAGCGCCTCTTCGGCCAGTGCCTCAAAATCTTTTTTTAGTCGTTCCATTTTTTCTTAAAACTAGCGTATTCAATCCTAAACTTGTTTAAACTATTTAAAACCTGCTTGGTGTTGAGATTTGTAATTTCCCTTATATACAAATAAATAGCTTTTTTGTTAAAAATTTCGATTGTATCAGCGTCAGTAAACAAGATTTTAATAGCTTCCAAGATTTTTCGTTCGTTTTCTTTGAGGTTTTGTTTTTCCCATCTTCTTATCTCAACCCATAAATATTCCATGAACTCTCTTTTGTTGCGTTCAGCATCATAAGTGTTATAGATGGATAATTTATCTAACTCTACTTGTTTTGAGATTTCATCATAACCAGCTTCACGCCTGAGCTGGATTGCTGTTTTTTTAACTTTGGCAATGAACCAATTTTTTGTTATAACGCTGAAATAAGAAAAGGCTTTGGAACCTTTGGAGGGATCAAAATTGCTTAAAATTGTAACAAGATGCATTTCGCATTCATTTTTAAGGCTATCTACGTTGGGAAGGCTTGTAAATTTGTAGGTAAAAACGATCTTGTTAATCATTTCTACAAAAACAGGTTGAATTATATTCTTATACAACTCATTTCGATGTTGATTGTCCTCGGAAGCGATGTATTCGAGAATCGCATCTTCATGAAATTTGGTAAAATAATTAACCTTCTTCTGACGGCTGCGTTTCTTCTTGATCATATTTTGATTGCAATTCTAAAGTTGCCCTTTCTAACTCCTCTAATAAGTCGGGCTGAGTAAATGAATAAAGGCCCTCGTATTTGTTTAAAAATTCACTCAAAGCTTTGGTGTGTTCCAAAAGTCCACTTAAAGTTTCATCTCCGTAAAAAGTAGGCAACTCATAAACAGTTGTTAAATGTTCTTTAAATGAATCCATTCGAGTAAATATATCTGCTGCTTCTTCTGAAATAACAAAAACTCTCACAATATTTTGACGTATATATGTTATTAATAAAACATTTACAACGAAGGAAAGTCCACATAAAATTGCTGCCACGATAAACCACTCATTCATTATTTTTATATTTCCTTTGTGAAAATTTTTCTTGTTCCTGCTTCAACTCTTCTTTTGCCTCTTCAATTGTTGCCTTTACAACACTTCCGGCCTTGGTTTTTGTTCCAAAATCACTGTTTTTTTTGCTTAAAAAAATTGTAGAAGGTCGCCGCATCACTTCCCCTATAGTATCACAAAGTTGACAAATTTGAACAATTTCTTTCAAAGAATGCCGGAGTTCAAATTCGCCATCGCACTTCTTACAATAATAAACATACTTAGGCATTCGCTTCTTCTTCGGGTGGTTCTGGATTAACCTGTAATAATGGAGGATTTTCCACAATCAATCCATCATCTGAATCGACTAACTCAAAATCCTTTAGCAACTCTGTTATGTCAGACTGCTCCATTATTCCTTTTTGTACTGCCATCATTAACGATCCAATGGCTTGATTTGATAATTTCATCTTAAATTCTCCTTAAATTTTTTATATACATAATCTGCACTTGGGTGCCACTTATATTCACAATCAAATAAAACTTTTGTGTTTAATGGGTTCCAATTTTCTTCATACCTAACTTTATTTTGTGGAATAGACCAAACAACGTGCGGTAGCCCGCATAATGATGCCAAATGCATAGGACCAGATGACGGCCCAAAGGCACAGCTTGAATTTCTTAAGATTGTTACAAGCTTTTTCATTTCCAAGTCTCTTAAATCATCAGTTCCATCTAAAAAGGCAGCTTCTTTCTTGGTGCCAATACACGCTATTTTCTTATTTCCCAACAACTTTTTAAGTTTATTCCAATTTTCTAAACTCCAATTATCTTCTTTTCTCAATTCCCTGCTTCTAATATGAAAAATATAATCATACTGTTTTACTTCTTCTTGACCAAAACACACATATTTTGGTTGAATTGGGTGATTGCCAAAAATTACATGATCTGTGTGGTGGGTATGCGGGGGGATTCCAATTCGTCGAGGTAACACGAGCGCTGTATCCTTATCCATTTTAATATTATTGCTTGTAACAATCTCTTTAAAAGCGCTCAATATATCTAAATTATGCATAAAGAATGCATCTGGGAGTCCACTATTTGATTCATAAGCCACAAAACTGTGAGCGAAATCTTCATAAAAAGCTTCAGAATTTTTTCTAGAGATTATGGTGGTTTCATCGAACTTCTCAGACAAAGCGCGAATATATCCCTGCCACGCAAAAAGCTCCCAACCAAATTCGCCAACCCATGGACCCGCTATTAATCTTTTCACTCGTACCACCTTGCATGATCTAGTTTTGCCTGCTCTAATTTAGATGGAGCTTCATTTACGTCAAATATTCCACGCCCAGCATAATGTATAACGTGGGACAGAAAACGATCTGGACTATTATTCCACGCTTCTGAAAACATGGTCATATGATTAAATTGATAAGAAAGAGGTTTTATCTTATATCCCAACTTATTAATTAAATAACCAATGTGTATATCGTCAGTTCCCCACTCAGTAAAGTATTTGTTATCTATTTTACGATAAATATCACGATGGCATTTTGAGGTCACAAACACGCCCGTATTCACATATCCTTCACGCCACCCAATGTCTCCAAATTGGCGCTGAGATTCGAGTATGCACTGAACCCTTTGCGGCTTTCGAGTTCCTAAATCTTCAAATATTGTACCTATGCTATCATATGGAACAATATTAAACAAGTCTGGACAATCTGGAGACAAAAGCATATCACTATCTAAATGCAATATTCGATCATAGTGTTCATGCAAATCATAGTGCTTCATGATTCTATATTGATATACTCCATTGCCAATACCCGAAGCGGCTTCAGGGCAATTTAATGACTCATCTAAAATCAAAAAATCTGCCCCAATTCTTTCGGCATAGCGCCTAAAAATGGGGTGTGTGAGTTGAACCCAATCAGTACAATGGTGATCGGCACGGGTGGTTATTAATAAATTCATTTTTATGTTTTATTTATATCCAAACTTAATTTGATATTTTTCAAGTTTATTAAAAAATTTTTTCACATCTACTGGATATGTTTTATAAAAACCACCATAAATTTCATATATATTTTTATATAAACATATTTGATTTTTATCTATACCATTATGTTTGTAGCGTTCATGGGTTTGTGGTTGTCGGTATCTATTAGTAAATTTTTTCATATTTTTTACAAATTCTATATTTATAAATTTACATACTCGTTGTATTGTTTCGTCAAAATTTAATATAACATCCTCCATCTTAACAAGCAGAATTCTATCTGGAAAAGTTGAGATTAAATGATTATACACTTGAAACATCCACTCTAAATCCTTTAAGCACCCCTCCGGCGTAGCATCATCGGCCAGTGAAGAAACGTCGTTGCCGGGTTGCCCTCTGTATATTTTAGATAAAGAACAATCTCTCAAATCTCTTATTGTCCACAATATTTTTAAATCTTTGTTTAAGTTCATAACCGAATCAACACTCTCCAAATTGTTGATGTAGGTTGTATCACACTTGCTCAAGTACGAAGTGTGTAACAACTCTGATTTTCTAAAAATTTGTTTATCTTCGGGCTGATAAGTAGCATCTAATTTATAAGACCCCCTCAAGATTTCCAACAACATATTTGTTCCAGTTCTTCCACAACTTAGTATTAACACACTCACTCGTTATCTCCATACGTTTTTGTGTTTCCCTGTTCAGAGACTTCATAGTTCTTTGCTAATAAAAAATCAGCCAAATAACTTCCGTCTTGACCGTTTATACCCGTTATTAATGCTTTTTTCAAAAAATAATCCTTACAATCAATGCCTCATTATCCCACATTTTATATAAAATTTAAAATTTTTAATTGCATTCTTTGCAACGCTTCGTTAAATTAAACCCTGTTTCATCCCAACCCTTGTGGCAATTGTGATGAACATTTCTGGTTAGGGGGTCTAAATTACTTCCCACATCAATAAACGTAATGTTTGGCATTGCTTTAAACCACTCTTTAACCAAAACTCGGGCTGTTGGACCTAAAGAGATGCACACCACGTCACCTTCTTGAAAATTCTTGGGAAATGAGTCTAAAACATGATTATAATATTTCCAACTGTTCTTGCGCGGAATTAAACCCTTTTTTGCAACCTCTAATCCTATTTTTTTCAACTCATCAACATTCTGGTCGTCACCTCCAACCCACAGCAGTCTTTTACCCCTTATGGATTGCGGGAAAGTATCCATAAAATATTTCCAATTTTTGTTTGTTGTGACCACTGCGCTAGTTAAATATTGATAATCTCCGACCAATTCATGAGCTAACTTATTGTACGAGGGATAACACTGAGAGCACGGAATACCAACATAGTAATTCTCTTGTTTATGTTGTATTGCATCCTTCAAAGCCACACTCAAAGACTCATCAACAACTTGGTCGCCCCTTGCAACTATAGAACCAATCTGATCTATACCCATCATCTCTCCATCATTGAATCTGGCAAACCCAAACGGAATATTACTCCTTAAATTATCCAAAAACCAATCCATATTCATTAACATCTTGTCTTTCCTTTTTTGTAAAATATAGACAGAATAGTGCCTATTGTATAACATTCAATATATTTGGAGGAGGCTCGATTGAAGGTGCGGGGGGCTCATCTCGCATATCACCAAAACCACCAACTTGAGATGAGTCTGCTAATCTTTCGCACAATAACAAATCATACTTGGCTTTAAAATAAGCTTGCTGTGCTCTTAATTCAATATTTGTAAAATGTTCCGTTTCCCAAAACTCATTAGTATACTCATCAGCTGTTTCCCAATTTACATTTTTATGTAATCGATGGTCATAAAACGCAGTACCAGGATATGGACACAAAATAGTAAATCCAACCACATCTGGCCTAATTTCATCAATTAACTGTTCAGTTAACAATAGATCTTCTCTGGTTTCGTTAGGCATTCCAAACAAAAAGAATCCTCGTCTTTCTATATTGTATTTTTTAGCCCATGCAAAAGCTTTTTTTACAGTTTTAACCTTTAACCCTTTACCAATATCTTTTAAGATACTATCGCTTCCACTTTCTACTCCCATATTTACTTGATGGCACTGAGATTTTTTTAACCATTTAAACATTTCTTCAGTAGTAAAACTACAGTGGATTAAGCATTCCCATTCAGTTGTTATACCTCTTTTAATTTTTTCTTTACAAAATTCAATCACAAAGTCTGGACTAATATCAAAAGTTGCATCAACAAATTTAAAATAATCTAAATCCAATTGTTTTATCACATATTCAATTTCATCACAAAGTTCTGAAACTTTTCTCGATCTTATTGGATTATCTCTTTTACTAAATCTACCAGAAATAACTCTTTCTGCGCAAAAAGCACAATTAACTGGGCACACTCTGTTACATTGAAATGAGGCGATTCTTTTACCGTTCATAGATTCGCATAAATCTACTGTTCTATAATTCTTAATTATTTCTCTATCTGGCCAAGGCAATTCTTGCATGGGAGCTTTGGTTCCTTGAATAATAGCATCAGTTTTACCATTAACAATATCTAAAAAAACTTCTTCTCCTTCTCCAATCACAACCTGGTCAACTTCGTCATATGCAGCGCATTCACATGGCAGAGCAGATACATGAAAACCACCAAATACTTTTCTCGTTTGAGGACTTTTTTCTTTTATAACCTTTGCTAATCTTAATGCATGAGGCCAAGCAGGGGAAGTGCAAGAAAATCCAACTACATCAGCCCCAATACATGCTTCAATAATAGTTTCATCAGTGTCAAAATTACCTTGAAAGCATTTCAGGTCTAATTCTCCTTTAAAATGCTTCTTTAAATAACCAGCAATAAAACCTAATCCAATAGGTTCCCAAATATTTTCATAATATGGTTGTACTAAAACTACTTTTTTCATCTGTTTGCTTCTGTATATACTTTGTATTTTGATAAATCCTGATATTCGATTTCCAAATCCTCATTATCATCTCCAATACCTAGCATCAATACACACCCCTTTGCAGCTATCTCAGGCAACATATAATAATTCCAACCAAGCATATCAAAACTTTCCTCTAAAGCTCCCACTGCATGTCTTCCAAAATATCTTGCTCGCTTTAACCATTCACACGCCTGTTTATCATCAGTTAAAATCATCCCACCTTTTCCTAATTTTAAAAACTTATGAACTCCGCTAAAAGATAAACACTGAAGTTGCCCAAGAATATACATATTTTTCTTAAAAGTCAAAGCACTATCCCAAATGGGAAATGGTTCTAATTTATATTGGCCTTTTAATTTTTTTCCTTTTATTGCCGGATGTTCATTGTTAAACTTAACTTTATTGCCAGCATGTATTATGGCACATGGGACTGACATATATGTTCTAGCAGGAATGGTAATCTCTTCATTATCTAATTGAAGATATTTCATACACAAAAATAATGCATTGGTTGCATTATCAACAGCAATTGCATATTTCGCTCCACAATATTCTGCTATAATTTCTTCAAACGTGTTTACTACTGTAAAAGCATGATCATGTTTCATTTAATTTTCCTCCTAAATTCCATTGGAATATAATCTATTATAATCTAATGTGAATTGCTCTAATTTGTTTTTTACACCTAATTTCATCTTTTATATTTTTCTTTGGGAACACAAAAATATTCAGCAAAACTGGTAAATTCTTTGCAGCGACTGCCCGATTCATCAAAAACAGCATATTCTAATTCTGTAAACTTATTAAAATCAAAACCTCCATCTTCTATTTTCACAAAACCTGGATAACCTTTATGCTTACTTTCTCCTTCAATCCAAGCTCCTGGGTGATATCCAATTTGCCATATAGGTCTAGTATTTTCGAGAAGATTAGTCATTCCATGCAACGCTACAGTTTCCATGCCTTCAATATCCATTTTTATCAAATCCGGCTTCTTCAAAGAGTGTTCAGCTATATAATCATCCAAACGAATATATTCAATGTTTCTAGGTTCAGCAGGAGTGTCAGTGCAATCATTAAATTTGGTAAAAACAGTTTCATTTTTATTGCTAACTGCAAGAGGTAAAACGGTAATATTATAGGGTTTTGAATTTATGATATTCCTGTCGTAATTATCAGGAAAACCTTCGAAAGCAATTACCTCCATTCCCTCTAATGACATTGGAATGGCATAAGTCCCGATATAAGAACCAATATCATATACAATACTGTTTGGTTTCAACAATCTAACGACTTTTTTAAAATTATGATCTGGTCGATTAAATAAAGTTCCTTTGAGAATAAATTTATCCATATTCCAACCAGAAGTTAATAAATTATAAAATTTTATTGTGTGTTCCTTGTATTTAATTTCTTTATCCATTAGGTTTTTCCTTTTGTGAGTTAATTTTGGTATTAATATGTTCTATTACTACATCTACATTCATTGCACCTAGTCCAAGGGAATTTCTTTTAATAATCTCTTCTTGTTTTATTTTGGGGCGGCCCCTACCGTAAAATAAAAATCTTGATGCTTCTGTAAATTATTTAAATACGATTCATATCTTGTCGCATTAGTAATAATATTAAAAAACTCATTAAACATAAGTTCAAAATGATTCATCGCTTTAATATTAATCTTCCTCTCCTCTCCGATCGATGATGTTAAAACAATAGTTGTTTCTAGATTATCATGCTTAGAAAAAAATCTGTCAGCCCTTATTCTGTATTTTTCAGTCCAAATGTCTATCTCATTTCTATAACTTCTTCCCATTCCCCAATCCAAAAATGCAAATTCACCTGTTTTGAATTTAACAACACAATTTCCTTCAGTATCAACTTCATATTTTGACGATTGAATAATATTTGAATTTATACTTTCATAATCGTTGCCCAATAATAATGAGGTGGTTTTTATCAAATAACATGCGACATCAAGAAACGCGCCGCCTCCTAAAGATTTTTGATATCTAATATTATCAGCATTTAAATGTGGATAACCAAAGCGAGCAGTTAAAGTTCGAATCTTGCCAACATTAAATTTATCCAATATATTTTTTAATTCACAATATTGATCATGGTATTCAAACATAAATGATTCAAAAATACATTTATTCACTTTTAATGCTTGAGATTTAAGCGTAAGGAAATCATTATAATTTGTAACCAGTGGTTTTTCACATATAACATGTTTATGGTTAGCTAAAGCCTCATAATTATATTTGAAATGACTATTGTTGGGCGACGAGATATATACACATTCTACACATTCATCTTCCAGGGCATCTTTGTAACTTTCATAAATATGATAATCATCTGTATTATAATTTCGTATTTTCTCGGGGGTCCGAAAATACAACCCTATAATTGTAAAATAGGGAGAAAGTTCTAATGCAGGAATAATATTCCGTAATGCATGTTCACCAACAAAAATTAATGCAATTTTAATTTTATCAAACGTGGGCAAGAATACCCCTTATATGCGGATTTATCCAAGCATCTTCTCGCATTAAATGTTTAATTTGATAAAGACTAGCCCAAACAAAATTATCAGTAGGCAATTTTATTTTATGTGATTCGGGCAACTCTATTAAAATACCCCGATTTCTTTTGTTATATAATCTTCCTCCGTCTTCTGCCATCCACGCATCAAACAATACCTTAGAACCTTTCACAAAATTATCTTTATCAAAATATTCAGTAAAATATGGTTTTCTTCCGCGATGACTTTGGTTTAAATTGGCAAATGTAGCTTGAATGGTCGGGCTCAGTTGCACATGACCATAATTTCCTGGCTCTGTTTTTGCCTCGCATAAATAGTGAGGAACACCATCAAATCTTTTTCGTATAATACCAAGAATGCCTCCATCATATCCCACTTGCTCTACAATGGGTTGATCCCATCCATTATTGACTTCGCGACTTTTTATACTCACTTTCAATCCTCGTACTATAAAAAAATCATTGGAAAAGTGAGAAATATTTCCTGTTTTTGGGTCTATCGACCAATCTTTTAGTTTATTAATTCCCACTTCTTCTAGCTGCATAGTCGAAGAATTTCTTTTAGTTTCAAACCACTCTTTTAATTCTGCAAGCGTATAAAACAAAGACCAATCATTTAAAGCTTCAAAAGAAGCTTCTAAAGAATGTTCATAATTATTAGAGAAAGAAAGTGAACGAAAAAATGTTTTGTAATTTTCATAATCATTGATATATTTAACACTTTTGTTGTTCATTCATTGCCCCTTTCAGGAAACACCTCAATGCATAATACATTTATATCATGAATCAAAATGTGGCTGCCATTTAACAATTCGAAATGAGTAAATTGTCCTTGGCTAAGAGTGGAAGTAATAACTCCATTAAATGTTCGTTTACTTCCGTCCTTAAAATGAATAATTTGTGTTACAATATCGCCAACATCTTTAACAGAAGATTGCAAATCTATTTTTTTATCATATGCTGGCATTAGTCCCCCTTTATAATTCTATATGAATCTTCATCAAAGTGTTGAGTCGAAAACTCAAAAAGCTCTGTATCTTCTAAAGCAATGATTTGGTGAACGCGGCCGGGAGGAACATGAAAATTATCGCCCTTTTCGAGAACTCGTCTCCCAGATGGACCTCGATGATGGACCACATCATTCCCAGCGGCTTTTGCTGTTTCCAAGTCGTCTGTCCACACAACCTTTATTTTGCCCGACTGAACATAAAAAACTTCATCTTTAAGTTTGTGATAGTGGAACGAACAACGTTTTCCTTTCGCGAAATAAAGTAGTTTTCCACAATATTTCTCACTATTGCAAATCCATTTTTCAAAGCCCCAGCCTTTGGAAACAAATTTAATCGGTATAGAAGTCTGCATCTTTCATCCCCTTATCATCAACATAGATATCGCCATTAGGTTTTCCCAAAAATAATTTATGATGTTTTACATTCCAATCGCAAAGCTGTTTTTTTGTAAGTTCATAAAAAAGTCTATATGCTTGCGAAATATTATTATTCGTGCGACCCATGCCTCTCGCAGTATAGTATATCACAGTATGTCCATCATTATAAAGAGAATTGTTTTTGTCAATTCTACCACGAAAAGGTTTTGCATCATTATAATCACCATTTGTGTGACTACAAATTGTTCCGTCTATATCAAATACATATACCATCTAAATCCTCCAATTTTATCGCGTAAGTCCCAAATTTTTGAACTACAACACCACCACATTCATTAGCAAACTTAATAGAACGCTCCATATCACCTGTCATCAAATAGGCATATGCCAACGCCGCCAAGAATGTATCTCCAGCCCCACAAACGTCAAAAATTTCCACTTTTTTCGTTGGAAACCTTTCTTCCTTATACAAGACCCCCTCCTCACCCAACGTCACAATTAATTCACAATTTAGGGGAAAAAATGATGCTTCCTGATATTCTTTATTATTGATTTTCAGAATACAATTTTCATAACATGATAAATCCTTCTTCTTGCTATCAACAAAAACCGGCAAATCTCCTGCTTTGGATAAAATACGCTTTATAATGTGAGCATCTAAAAGACCTTTGTCATAGTCAGAAATTACAATAGCGTTATATAACGCAAAATCAATAGAATTTAATGCCTCTTCGGACAAAACTTTCAATAACTGTTCTTCGCCCGAATCCACACGCAAAAGGTGTTGACGAGATTTAGTATCAATATAGCGAGACTTAATTATTGTTTTGTCGTTGGTGAGAAGTCCAACGGAAACATTGAGCCCCTCAAGGTTTGTTTTTACATTAAAAGCCATTCCTCCACTTTTTTCGGTTTTTAAAACCTTAAAAACTGGAACTGGGGCTTCTGGACTCATGCGGTCGCATGAACCATAGTGATAATGATCAACGCAAGAATCACCTATGAGAAGAATCTTTAAGTATTTGGGTTGTTGAGTATCCATTGATTCTTTCAAAAAATCTAACCTCTTTCGCATATTGCTCACCAACAATTGTTTTTCGTTGCCAATCAGAACCAACTATCATAATATCTGGTGAAACTTTTTTGACAAGCATTTCAAGACCAAATGCATTGTTGAAGCTATAAACCTTATCTACATATCTCAAAGCTTTGAGAGTTTCCATTCTATCTTCTAGTTTGTTATATGGCCGGTCATCACCTTTATCGCACTTTACTTTTGCGTCCGAATCAACACCAACAATCAAAATGTTTCCCAATGAAGCGGCATATTTAAAAAGTTCAATATGTCCACGATGAAGAACATCAAAACATCCATTAGTAAAAACAGTTATTTTTGACAATTTTCTAACACCTTAACATATTTTTCTATGCCCGCTTCCAAAGCAATGAATGGAAATCTATATCCGGCCATTTTAAGACGCAATAGTTTGGCTCTTGTATAAGTTTGATAATTTTCTGCTAAATCTGATGGCATCTTTTTATACATTATATCAAATTTATAGTATTTTTTTAATTCTTCTACAATTTGCATGAATGAGTGTGTTTCACCCGTTCCACAATTAAAAATTCCACTCAATTTGCGCTGGTGAAAGAAGAATAGATTAAGATTTATAACGTCCTCAATATAAACGAAGTCACGAACAAACTTATCACTTCCCTCAAACGGTCTTACAATGCCATCATCTTTAATTTGATTAAAAAACTGAAAAATAGTAGAAGCCATCTTTCCTTTGTTCTGTTCACCAGGACCATAAACATTAAAATACCTTAATCCAACCACTTGAGATTGAGGTTCAAAACACCTGACATAATCATCAAAAAGAAGTTTAGAACGCCCATAAACATTAAGAGGGTTTTCATATTCACGCGATTCATCCCAAAGGCCATCTGAATGATTTCCGTAAACTGCGGCAGATGAAGCATATATTAACCTAACCTTACTTCTATAGCAAAAATCAAACAAAGCTTTACTATAATCAAAATTCTTATACATCATATCAACACTATCATAATTCATAGTGTTGGTGCAGGCACCTTGGTGATAAATGATGTCACCCTCACTCAAAGAATCTAAATTTTGAATAAAGTCTTGATAATCGACGAATTCTTTTACATAAGGTGCCAATTCGTGCTTTGATTGAATGATTTTACCGCGCTGGTCAACAACACAAATTTCATCAAAACCCAATTTACTTATTTTCTTGACTAAGTTGCTTCCAATAAATCCACAACCACCAGTAACAACAATCATGTTTTCCCCTAACTTAAAAGATATTTCAGAAAAATATTAAATGCTTTATCTTGATGTGCTCTTATTGTAGCAATTAGTGGCTCACCGTTTAAATCAAACCACTCTTCGCTGGATGCTCCAAGAAGTTGAGTTTTAGTCATTACCTTACAATTCAACATTTTTGCTTCCACAACCAACCGGCACAAAGATTCAAGAACAGTTGGGATAAAAACCAATGTTTTATATTGACTTAATTTGGTTAAAAATTCTTTCTCATCAGAAGATTGTATAAGATCATAAGATATGTTGTTCTTTTGACAAAATTGAATTGCTTCGCGAGTGCCTTTAGTGGGGTTCTGAGAATTTACAATACAGAAATCTTTTTCTTTAGGGGTGTTTGCGATGCTCGAAATGAAATCTAGCCTCTCTGATGACCATAAACTACAACCGATGCTATCCACATTGGAAATATCTAAATTATTTCTAACACTATCTGTTTGACTATTACTCAAACAAATTACTGCTTGGGCGTTGGCATAAAAATCTCGATTAATTACCTGATCTTTTGGAGCAATAAAATTTGGAAATTTAGAGGGATCTCTAGTTTTAAGATATTTGTGATCATGCTCATAAATTATATAAGATTTATTTTGAAGAGCGTGTTTTGCTGATTCAGAAAGTCCTACAAAATTACTAACAATAAACTTTTTATTCTTGTTTGTTTCAATAAAATCAGATGTAATCTCTCTTGAATATTTTTTTTGTACTTCAAAAACGCTCTTTTCTAGTAAAGAGATGAGAACAGAATCATTATTTTCTGCACCACCTCTATTACTTAAATCGTTTTTATAGAAATCGCAAACAAAAACGCACTTTAAAGCATTTGAATCTCGTTTAAAGATGACAGCCACTCCTCTTCTTCAACAGTCGGCTTATAAATTACATCGCACATTTTTTGATATTGCTTAGATTCTTCAAAATTCTCAACAACCCATTTTTGCAACTTTTTTGCCTGTGATTTAGCTGGACCATAGTTTTTATAAAGCATTCTCAAACTCTTTTTATAATTCCACTCTTTTGGGAAACACCACATTGAGTCTTTTTGAATTACACCTTCCCAATGGGCCGATTCCTGAATTGGTTTAATATCATAAATCACTTCAGTAAACATTGGTTTTGTACCTTCTTTATTTCTTTTATTTTTATTGGGCATGTGAAGAAAATCAACCTGTCCCCCCCAATTCGTAGTAACAATTGGCAATGAATTATACGCTGCCTCAAACAATGGCAAACCAAAGCCCTCACCATGAGAAATATTAACCATCGCCTTTATTTTTGGGTGCTGATAAACCCCTGTCATTTCTGACTCACTCATATCCCCATGTAAAAGATAAACTTCACATTTTCTACCTTCATATTCGACAAGTAATTCCTTTAAACGAGTGTGAGCAAATTCCCTATCTCGCAAACAATTCTTCGCCAATGAAGTTTTGACAACAAGACCGATCTCTTGGTCGTAGAATTCCTCAACGAACCATTTAATAGTATTTTCAAGATTTTTTCTAACAATCCAAGTTCCAACTGTTAGAAAATTAAAATCATGCTTTAAATCTAAATCAATCTTTGTTGAATCTATGTTTTTTACTGGATAACTCACTACTTCTATAGGGCATGTTACTTTTGCCATAAATTCTTCGCCAGTTTGATTATTTGCAGCTTTATATTCAGTGTTATCAAACCCGTATTTTGCATGTTCTGAAACAACAATAATTTTGTCCATATTCATGCCTTTTTCTACCCACTGTGGAGCGATTTTGGTGGTTTCAATACCCGCAGTAACTCCAATATTCACTGGAGCCATTGGTTCAAATTCGTTTGGAACTGTGACCTGAAGAGATATATCGAACTGACCACCTTGTTGAGAGTATTGCAAAGTTTTTCCTAAAAGAAAATCCATCCATCGTCGTTCTTCAGTATCTTCATGATTCCAGCCAGTTTGACCCCAATTAATATTAATGTAATAAACATCAAATAGGTCTGGGCGGCTTCTTAAAGAACGTAAAACAAAACGAGTATGTTCTCCGTATCCACTTTGACTTAGACCGGGGCCTTTAACAATAACTTTTTTCATACCGTTCGCAACTCCCATGACTTATAATTCTTGCGATTTTCCCAAGAACTATGTCTTTCGTGTGTTTCAACTAATATTTTTTCCCACTGTTTGGCAAAATTTTCAAAATTGTAATTCTTTTCAACATGCTCTCTACCAGATTTTCCTAATTGTGCTCGCTTTTCTGCACCATATTCATACATTTTTAACAAAGCGTCTGAAACTTGCGTCCCTGAAACCCTGTCTTCATAAATAAAAGGAACTTCTTGGGAACCAATAATTGCTTTTGACGACGGTTCTAGTCCTATGCCATGCTCATATTCTGTAATTGATTTCGCTTTAGCATTTCGCTTTAACATCATTTCTTCATTTACGTCGCCCAATGGCGTAACTTGTTCTTGAAGACCGCCAGTCATTGTTACAACAATCGGTGTCTCGCAAGCCATTGATTCAAAAGTGGCCAAACCAAACCCTTCAGCATCTGAAATACCAATTGTAGTGTCAGCTGCATTATAAATCATTGCTAATTTATCTAAATCCACCTTTTCTGTCGAGATCAAAACTCTTCCATCACCAAGGCCCAAATTATTGATAATTGCATACAAATCTTGTCCATTGGGATCATGAGGTTCTGTGTGCATTAATAAAGTTGCTTTGGCATTTTTGTCCTTCTTTTGCAATTTCTTAAGAAAATCATTAAACCAAAAAATTAAAGATCCACTTTGCTTGCGTCGAGCATTTCGATTGTTCCAAAAAACTAAAAAGTGATCTTCATCAATGCCAAAATTTTCTTTGCGAAATTTCTTAACACTTATTCTATCAAGTTTCTTAAATGCTTCTGTTGGAATAGCGTGTGGTAAATAATGTTCTTCAACATCGGGTGAAACAGTTTGAACGATATTAGACGTTAACTTAGAAATTGTTACAACTACATCGGTTGAATCATACCAAACCTTATTAAAAACTGGATATGGAAAATTGTCCCACACATGATAATAAACCAAAGGAACAAGTGGGCGTAACTCATTTTCTATTTCCCACAACCATGGAAAAAAACGAGGATCTGTCATAAACCAAAGTATATCTGGGCGCTGGGTTCTTACCAACGACCGAATAACGTCTTGATTTCCATAACCATCAACGGGATAAATTACCCAATCTTCACCAAATTCATCCATTTTAATTGGTTTATAGCTATCGTGCTTAATCGCACCCCCAAGACTAACAAATTGAAACTTGCCAGTCTTGATCATTTCTCCAATAAAGTATTTTGTTTGAGTCCCCACACCAGATGGGGATAAAGGATGATCCGAAACTGTTAAAATCTTAATCTTTTTTTGTTCATCTTGTGGTTTGAATTCTAAATCCACAACTTTTTCTGTCACTTTTATTTTTCTCCTACGGACACCACTCAGTTCGATTAAATTCGCACTTCTCACATTTTAAACGATTTTTTGGGTGGTTATTATTGTGAATATTATACACCGCCTTATTCAAAATGTTTAATGCATTTTTATTTTTTCTTTGTCCGCTGGAAACTCGAAAGATTTCAGCTTGATTTTTTTTGGCTGTGCGCTTTAATAAACCAAAATATGTTTCAACTATTTTTGGGTCAATATCATATCTAGCGCAAAAGAAATTCTTGTAAAAAGTCAGCTGATAAGTTGTTATCCTATCTGTTTTTCTCTTAATATTCCATCCCCAAGAACAAGTCTTCCAATCAATAATGTGGTATTTTCCATCTGGGGTCTTAATAATCAAATCAATATAACCTTTGAAATCATATTCTCCTGGTGTATTGATAAGTGGCTCTATAATCTCTTCTTCTACCGAAACTACCTTAAATCCGGGAAATTTTTTATGTAATGCCGCCAAAGCATACTTTGGGAGCAACCCACCAACTAACTTCATTTCCTCTATTAATTTGGGATCTTTTTCAACATCCTCTGGAAGGTTATCTAAATTATCTTTAAATGATTGTAAAAAAATAGGTTCTGGGTCTATTGATTCATCAA
>Ga0098061_1000189_pt1 | contig 27175 bp, 39 predicted proteins | sample 22_taG_FD_92579 | JGI IMG/M metagenome (GOLD analysis project Ga0098061, IMG submission 92579) | Marine viral communities from the Subarctic Pacific Ocean - 22_ETSP_OMZ_AT15343 metaG | ecosystem: Environmental > Aquatic > Marine > Oceanic | place: Subarctic Pacific Ocean | collected 2015-01-20
CCTACTTTTAATAATGGACAATCAAATTATCGAGCATCGTATCCAGCCCAGCTTATCCCAATGCCTCAAAGGCAAGCGTCATGCTTCTAGAGCCGATGCAGGAAATACTCGGATACAGCATACATGTATTAAATCTAAAGCAGAAGTAGAAATAAATATAGATGGCTCAAAAACAATTAAAAAACTTATTTTAGAATAGGGCTGTAACTTAATATACACGTGAGGTTCATGGTTAAACTTCTTAATAACTTAATAACTTAGGAATAGAGATGATTAAAAAACTTTTAAAATTTATTTTATATCCTTTTAAAAAATTTATAGATTGGTTAGCTAGTGGCTTACCAAAAGGGAAATAATGGTTGATGAGAATATGACTTGTAAAAAATGCAATCACATTTGTCATTGCAGTAGAGAATGTTGTGATGATTGTATTAGTTGTGAATGTAATTCTAGTCAAGCACAGGATTTAACTTATGAAAATAATGCTTAAAAATATTAAAAGAAGATGATGACGACTAAATTAACACAAAGGAGAAATAGATTATGGTATTTAACTACACAATTCCTGATATGAGAGATAAAGTCTTGAATTTTTGGGATAGGAGAAGTACAAAGACTAAATTTGTATTATTCTTAATATATTCAATTATATTAATAGCGATATAACAATGACTCACAAAGTTAATTCTTACGAAGCAAAAACCAAGAGTTTACCAAAACTTTTAGTTGATAAAGCTTACGAAATGCTTACTAGTGGAGAAAAGCTGACGGCTAGTGAACTGAAAGTTTGTTTAGATGCCTGTAAAACATACGGAGTAGAAATAGATGAAGAACCTAAGCAGACTATTACAGACGACTTGCCGTTTGATGAGAAGTAACTTTAGATGGTTAGGCTTTATTTTAGCATTTGTTTCGATATTGATATTATCAAGTACAAATGTTAATTTACAATGGATTGGTTGGAGTCTTGCAAGTATGGGGACTCTTATTTGGGTATACGCCTCACATCAAGATAAAGACCTACCACGAAAATGTATGGAAATAATGTATTTAACATTATCTCTATACGCAGCTTACAATTGGTTTAATTATGGTTAGAAAAAGAATACAAAAAGAAATAGAGCCAGGTGTAAAGAATTTTAAAAACTTTTTATATTTGGCATGGCAACATTTAACACTACCTCAACCTACACCTATACAATATGATATAGCTGATTTTTTACAGTCAGACAATAGAAGATTAGTTATAGAAGCATTTAGAGGAGTAGGGAAAAGTTGGATTACGAGTGCTTATGTATGCCATCAGTTACTTATGAATCCACAAAGAAATATTCTAGTGGTTTCAGCTAGTAAAAACAGAGCAGACGATTTTAGTACGTTCACACAAAGGTTAATCTCAGAAATGCCTATCTTAAAGCATTTGATTCCAAGAGATGACCAAAGACATTCTAAAATTAGTTTTGATGTCGCACCAGCACGAGCTTCACACGCACCTTCAGTTAAATCTTTAGGTGTCACTTCGCAGCTTACAGGTTCACGTGCAGATTTAATAATCGCAGATGACGTAGAGTCAGCTAATAATTCCCAAACACAATTAATGAGAGATAGACTTAGCGAAACTGTTAAAGAGTTTGACGCAATTATTAAACCTGATGTTGGTCGTATTATATTCTTAGGAACACCTCAGACTGAAATGAGTTTATATAATGACTTAGAGGAAAGAGGATTCAAAACTAAGATATGGACAGCTTTATATCCTACAGAAGTACAGACAATTAACTTAGGAAGTAAACTTGCTCATATTATTAAAGACGAACTTAAACAAAACCCTAAGCTTAAAGGTAAACCTACAGACCCAGGACGATTTGATGAAACAGATTTAATGGAACGTGAGGCTTCTTATGGTCGTAGTGGTTTTCAATTACAGTTCATGTTAGATACGACATTATCTGACTTAGAACGCTATCCGTTAAAGCTTAACGATTGCATAGTTCTTTCAGGAGTAGAATCTTGGAAAGAAGCACCAGCTAAAATACAATGGGCTTCAGGAACAGACCAAGTTAAAGCTATAGATAGCGAATTACCTAACGTAGGGCTTAAAGGAGACTATTGGGTAGCCCCAATGTACACTAGCCCTGAATACACTAAGTTTGAAGGCTCTGTGATGAGCATAGACCCTTCAGGACGTGGTGCTGACCGTACAGGCTACGCAGTAGTCAAAATGTTGCACGGAGTGCTTTATTTGACCGATTGTGGGGCTTTAGAGGGGGGTTACAGCGACATTACGCTTGAAAGGTTAGCAACCATAGCAAAGCAGCAAGATGTCAACCAGGTAATCATAGAGAGTAACTTTGGTGACGGTATGGCTACAGCTTTACTTAAACCAGTTATGTCTAAAATTCACAATTGCTCTATTGAAGAGGTAAGACACTCTAAGCAAAAGGAATTACGAATTATAGATACCCTTGAACCTGTTATGAACCAGCACAGGCTTGTAGTGTCGCAAGAGTTAATAAAGAATGATTTTCAGTTACCTATAGACCATCAGTTGTTTAAGCAAATGACTAGAATAACTAGGGACAGGGGTGCTTTGAAACATGATGACGCTTTAGACGCTTTATCTATTGGAGTAGCTTATTGGATAGAGCGAATGGATAGAGACCAGGTTATGTCTTACAAACAACACAAAGATGACTTATTGTGGACTGATTTGGATAAGTTTATGGAATCGGCTACTGGTAAAAAACTAGGTAAACCGAGGTGGATTAATTAGTACCCTTATTAGAACCAGAGGGGTTAAAGTCCCTATACGTATATATAAAGGAGAACTATGAGATTACTATTAGTAATACTATTTGTATTCCTATTCGGAACTACAAGTTACGCTAATGATAAGAAGAAAGAGTTTATAAGTATGGTAGAAGGGTGTATTGAAGGAATTGACCACCCTGTACACATACCTAGTAAACTAATAATAGGTATTGCAGCTCTAGAGAGTGGTTGGGGAACTTCTAGATTTACTACAAAAGGCAATAACCTTTTCGGCATAAGAACCTTCGACTTAAAGAAACCCAATATGCAACCTTTAGATAACTCTAAGGCTGATTTCGGTGTGAAGGTGTACGACAATAAATGTGATAGTGTGAAAGACTTCATACGTATTGTTGAGAACAACTATAACTATTCGGAGTTCCGAAAGTTAAGAGACGAAGGGTTTAATCTGTATGTGTTGATTAACAGTCTTACAGCGTACTCAGAGAACCCACAATACACAGTCATATTAAAGAAAGTAGTTAAAAACTTATGATAACATTACCAGAAATACTCTTATTGGGTGTCGTCCCTTTAATGGTATATAGAGGAATTAAAAAGCTTGTGAAGATTTTGATAAAAAAATGTGAAAGGGTGTCATCTTATTAAAAAACCGGTTGTTCCCCCTTTGTTCTTTTTTGAACTGACTTTTTGACCCCTTCAAGTTCTTCATTAATTGCAAAAACTGATTACTTTAGGTTTCAATCAGTTGCTTTAGGTTTTATTTTTGCTTTAAGTCTCTAGTGGACTGTTTTTTTTAACTTAATATTAATAACGACAATCAACTAATTATTCTTTTTAATTAAACTTTAATATTCTTTAATTATTCTTTTTGTTTATTCTTTAATTATTCTTTTAATTATTCTTTTTGTTTATCTAATATTTTTAATTTTTTAGGGGGTAGGGTAGTATCATAAAAGTTTTAAATCTTAATCTGTGACGCTCTGAGAGCGTTTATTTAAAACTAAAAACCTCTAAAATACTATTTTTTAAATAAATCTAATTTTAAGTCAGTTTTTTTAAACTTATATTTTTAAATATATTTAGCATTTTTAGGGCATATCCTGGACAAAGAACAAAACAAGAACGCCCAGGAAGCTCATTTTTTGCTTAAATAAGCCTTGATATATAAGCCTAATTTTTTTTTATTTTAGGGCTTGTAATTCTTTTAAAAATGTTTAAATATTCAATTGCCGTATAAATATACGTACGTTTTAAATAATAAAGTCTCAAAATTAAAACGTGGTTTCGTAGGCTAGTTCACACGAATGAAAAAATTTTATTTTTAAAATTTGAATTTGTCCGATTGTTAGTAATGGACTGATTGAATTTTATTTTATTAATTTAAAATAATGAGTTTCAATATAACTACTAACAGAAAATAATGGACATAAATTTAAGGGCTTTAATGAGTAGTCTTTATATTTAACTTAATAAAGAGGTTAATTATGAATAAAATATATAATAATAAAAATAATAGTTACATTGAATTTGAAAATGTAAACTATAAGACTAGCAATGAAACTAATAACTTTTTTCAGGGTTATAAAGTTCGTTTATATAAACAAATAAAAGATAAAACATACAAGCAAGTTTTAAGCGTTTTTGAGGTTCAAGCGGACTTATGGACTAAGTTTAAAACTATGTTTATTAATGATTTAATAGGCGTTGAAACTAAATATTATTTCATTGATGATAGTATAGTAAGAGGTAATTAATTATGATGATAGTTAATTATAAAAGTAAAAAAGACCTAAAAAATGAAATCGGTAAAAAATTAGATTTTACTGAAACTAGTCTTTTTGGTGCTGAGTATAAAAGCAACGGAAAATTTTCGGCTTGCAATAGACCCTCTATAAATACGGTTTTAATTAATAGGGGTATATTAAAAGCTAGAGAATTTTTTACAACTATTACAATGGAAAATGATTTAATTAAAAAAGTTGAATAATTTTTTTTAAAAATCGCAATTCCAGGTAAACAAAAAAATAAAATGTAAAGACTACTCATTTAAGCCCTTAAATAATTTTTCTACTATGAGAACACTTTCATTTAATAAACTAAATGAGGTTAATTATGTTAAACAATTATCAACCATTTACAAAAAGCAAAAAACTATTAAATATTGATAAAAATGCAAAAACTGTTAAAGGTCAAAAATATGGATATTTAACAGCTATTTTATATTTAGCGTCATCAAATTTAAGTGGTTTTAATGTATGCCCTCAAGCGAGTAAAGGCTGTAAAAAAAGTTGCTTAGTATCTAGCGGTCATGGTGCATTTAAAAATGTGCTTGAAGGGCGTATAAATAAAACACGTTGGTATATTCAAGAACGTAAAACTTTTTTAATGCAATTGAAAAAAGAAATTATTCAATTCATTAAATTGGCTGAACGTAAAGAATTGACACCGTGTATTAGGCTTAATGGAACTAGTGATGTTAATTGGGAAAATACAACTATTTTTAGTGATTTTCCTAACGTGCAATTTTATGATTATACAAAAATCTATAAAAGGGCTATTAAATATGCTAAAGGTCAATTGCCTAATAATTATCATTTAACATATAGTTTAAATGAGGATAACAAAAAACAAGCATTTAACATTTTAAAATTAGGGGGCAATATTTCAGCCGTTTTTAGAAAATATATACCTAATAATTTTAAAGGGTTTAAAGTTGTAAACGCTGATAACAGCGATTTACGATTTAAAGACCCTGAAAATGTTATTTGTGGTTTAAAAGCCAAGGGCAAAGCAATAAAAGATTTTTCAGGCTTTGTACTTGATACAATTGAAAGTGAGGTTAATTATGCAAAATGAAAAATATAATTTTTACAATTCGCAAAGTTTAAAAAGATTAGGCAAAAAAAGCTTACAAAGTTTTTTAGGTTCTAGATTTTTTAAAATTGGATATGTAAAACAAAATGGCAAAGCAACTGAGCATATAGGGCGTTTAAATGCTACTAAGAAGCTCAGCGGTTCAAAATTTAAAAGCGTAGGGGCTTTTAATTTTAATTTTTGGTCTATGACGGCTGATAATTTTAGAACTTTTAATATTGCCAATATCATTTATATTAAAGCGAATAAGTATTTAATCACTAAATTTTATAATAATGAAAGTGATGAATATACTTTTTGTTTTAGTGAATTTGATAAAAAATAATAAATAAAATAATTAAATTGAAAGTGTTCTCATAGTGGAAAATGAAAATCTAGTTAACTTAAATGGATATACTAGTATGATTTTTTTACTAACTTGAAACTTATAATTGCGACATATGAAAAACTATGCCAAGGGACGAATTTAATTCAATCCGTATTGTAAGTTTCATTTTATAGATTAACCTCTATAATAGGGGCGAGGGGCGACTAGTTCGCCCTTTGCCTTCATTTTATAGGGGCGATTTAAAATAAATAAACCTAAAATAATAAAGGGGCGAATATGAAAGTTCTATCATTATTTGACGGTATGAGTTGTGGACAATTAGCGTTACAACGAATAGGGGCGAATGTTGATTCTTATTTTGCAAGTGAAATTGACAAGTATGCAATTCAAATTGCTAAAAAGAATTTCCCAAATACAATTCATTTGGGTGATGTAACAACAATTGACTCAGTTGATAATATTGACTTGTTAATTGGTGGTTCACCTTGTCAAGGTTTCAGTTTTGCAGGTAAGCATTTAAACTTTGACGACCCTAGAAGTAAATTATTTTTTGAGTTTGTACGATTGTTAAAAGAGTGCAAACCAAAATATTTTCTTTTAGAAAATGTTGTAATGGCTAAATCAAGTCAACAAGTCATTAGTCAATACTTAGGTGTTGAACCTATTGAGATTAATTCTTCTTTAGTTTCGGCACAGCATAGAAAAAGACTATATTGGACGAATATACCTTTTGAAATGCCTGATGATAAAAAGATTTATCTGAAGGACATTTTAGAAAATGGTTTAGCGTCTGATAAGATGACGAAGGACGGAAAAGCTTATTGCTTAACGGCTCGTTATCAAGGTGCTGTTTGGTGGAATAGCATAGCAAGAAAACAACGGACTATGGTTAGAATTGATAAACCAATTTCTAAATACGGTTTACAGCAAGTAGGCGTTGCAGATTTGAACGGACATGATTTATTAAAACGTGTTTATTCAAGTGAGGGTAAGTCACCAACTCTCAATGCTCACGGTGGTGGTAATACTGAACCAAAAATAGGTGAAAAGAATTTTTGGCGAAAGTTAACACCTTTAGAATGTGAACGATTACAAACAGTTGACGATAATTACACTCAGGGCGTATCTAATACACAAAGATACAAAATGATTGGTAACGGTTGGACGATTGATGTAGTTGCTAACATACTTAAAAACATAACAAAGGAGTACGCATGACTTTTGAAAAACTATCAAAAGAAATACAAACTCTTAACGCTGATGTTCAAAAATTAACTGAAAAGCAATTGCAGTTGGTTATTAAATTTGCAGAGGTTAAGAGAACTCATAATGATAATAAAGATAATGTTGTGGGTTTAAATGAATATCAACAACGGATAAATAAAAATCCCGTTGGTGGTGGTTGGTATCACTTTTATGGTGTTCCTAAAAATGAGGAAGGCGAGTTATTTATTAAGTTAATTGATAAATACTTGAATAGGAATGTTTATGGTTACAGAGCAAGAGGACGAGGTAACGGTTCTTATTCTCACTCATTACCAAGTGACCAAGCTGATAGCTTTGTCATTTATTTAGATGAAAAAAAGAAAGGAGTCTAAATGTATATAGACAATCACACAATAAAAGTCATTGGTAAAAAATATAACAATGGCAAAGTAGTAAATAAAAATGCTACTCTTGTAGACTTAAAGTCTGAGGAAGGAATGCCAATTAAAAAATTACTTCCTATTTTAGAGAGCATAGAAGACGGTTACGATTGTGGCTGTAAGATTTCAGTCAATGTAACTATGGAACAGCACGATTATAGATAAGACCTGGAATTTAGGGGGTAGTCAAGGTAAGGGCTACCCTCTAAAAGGCTCTGTGCGTTAAGATATGACCGATTATTTAAACAGTTTTGCCTGGAATTGACCTAATTTGACGATTCCTCTATTTATAGCTATTTATAGAGGGGCGACTTTTAGGGGCGATTGCAGCTCAAAGAATAGGGGCGATTTAATTAGTACCCCTATTAGAACCAAGGGGGCTATAAGTCCCTCTAAGTATAACAAGGAGTAACCCCATGATAAACTCAAAGAACTCTTTAACTATACCTTTCGTGAGATTAAGAGAACAACTTGAACTCGAAAAGGATATGCGTGAAAGAGGTATCAGTCGTTTTAGAAGACGACTAACAGACCACAAACAAAGGGGCGAGGAAAGTTTTACAAATTACGGTAAGACTTTATTAGCCAATTCTATAAGACCTTTAGCTGAAAGTATCAAAAAGTATACTGAAGAAGGTAAGGGTGAAAAAGGCGTTCAGCCTATTGCAAGAAGACTGTTAGCAAATCTTGAGCCTGACATTACGGCTCTTATTACTGCTAAGTCTATAATCAATTCAATAACAATCTCAAGGAAGCTCACAAGTTCAGCGATAAATGTTGCAAGTAAAATTGAAGATGAAATTTCATTGAGGTCTTTTGAAGAGGGGCGACCTGAACATTATGGAATAGTAAAAGCTGACCTGGACAAAAGGTCTTTTGGCTATCAATATAAAAGACGAAAGCTAAGAGAATCAGCACAAAAAAATAATTTGGAATGGCAGCTATGGACACGAAGTGAAAAAGTTCATGTTGGATATAAGTTAATTGAACTTATGTGTCTAGCAACAGGACTTTGTGATGTGCAGCAAGTCTTTACAAATAAAAGAAGAGAAAAGAAATTAATCCCTACTAAGAAAACTTTGGAATGGATTAATAACAGAAATGATTTTCTTGAAGTGTTAGCACCTGAATATTTTCCTACAATAGTTCCACCTAGAAGATGGGAACAAGGAAAAGCAATTGGTGGTGGCTATTACTCAAGACATATCAAACCTTTAAGTTTAGTTAAGTATCGTAAAAGAGAAAACCTAAATGAACTTGAAGGTGTCGAAATGCCAATAGTATATAAATCTATAAATGCTCAACAAGATACACCTTATATAATTAATGAGTTTGTCTTTAATGTTTTGAAAAAAGCATGGGACAAAAATATTAGTGTAGGGGGTCTTCCAAAAGCTGAACTTGAGGAACTTCCAAGTAAACCTCACGACATAGATACTAATAAAGAATCAAGAAAACAATACAGACAAAAAGCTGTCATTGTACATACTGAAAATGCAAGGTTAAAATCTAAAAGATTATTATTTGCTAAAGTATTATGGATAGCTGAAATGTTTCTTGATAGACCTTTTTATCACGCTCATACTTTAGACTTTAGGTCTAGATGTTATCAGGTGACTAACTATTTAAATGGACAAGGTGTTGACTTTGCGAAAGCTTTACATTTATTTGGAACAGGTAAAAAAATAACGGCAGAAAACAAAGGCGACTATTGGTTAGCTGTAACAGGTGCAGCTCTTTACGGATTAGATAAAGTTACTCGAAAAGAACAAGTAGAATTTATTGAGGAAAATTTTAATCTGTTTAAAGGGATTGCAGAAGACCCATTTACAAATAGAGAATGGGAAAAAGCTGATAAGCCTTTTCAATTTCTTGCGTGGTGTAACGAATGGATTTCGTTTAAGGCTGTAGGTTATGGATATATAAGTAATTTTATTTGTAACCAAGACGGTTCTTGTAATGGAATACAACACTATTCAGGAATATTAAGACACACACCTTCAGCAAAAGCTGTGAACCTGGCGAACTCTGAAAAACCAGAAGATGTTTATACAGTTGTTAAAGATAAAGTTATTGAAAATTTAAAAACAATAACTGATAATGACTTAGCAAAACTTTGGTTACAATTTGAAGTCAAAAGGTCAACAGTTAAAAGGGCTATAATGACTAGTCCTTATGGTTCTACAAGATATTCTTGTAGCGACTTTGTTGATGAAGATATAACAAAACGAAAAGACCAAGGGGAGCAACACCCTTTCGGTAGTTTGGTTTTTCCTGCGTGTACTTTTTTAGCAGGAGTCATTTGGGATAGTATGGGCGAAGTTTTATCTTCGGCAAGATTAGGAATGTCCTTCTTACAGCAATGTGCTAGAGTTTTATCAAAATCAGGACACCCTATTCGTTGGATTAATCCTGTAGGATTTCCAATAATTCAAGACTATCCTGAATTTAAATCCATGAGAGTTAAGACTCGATTATTCGGTGAAGTTATTAAACCTAGAATAAATGTAGAGACTGAAAAGTTTTCTGTTTTGAAAGCTTCGAATGGTCTACCACCAAATTTTATTCACTCACAGGACTCATCACACATGATGTTAGTTGTTAGTGAAGCGTATGATAAAGGGGTTTCGCATTTTTGCAATGTACATGATAGTTTTGGGACACTTGCAGCGGATAGTCAAATTCTAGCTGATACAATCAGAGAAACATTTGTAAAAATGTATAGTAATGGTTGTCCTCTAGAAAGTTTTAAAACATCAATACAACCTATATTAACCAAAAAACAGATAGAAAAATTACCTGATGTGCCACAAAAAGGTGACTTCAATATTGAGGAAGTTATGCACAGCGAGTTCTTTTTCGCCTAATAGTACCCCTATTAGAACCAACGGAGTTAAACTATGAATAAAGAAGAATGGTTTGAACATTGTCGGTTCATACCTCTAGACCAAGCAGTAAGATATGTGGAAAAGGGGTATATAATCGAAGACTCAAACAACAATGAGGAAATAAATAATGAAGAACAAGAATGTTAAGATAATTACACCTAATGGAATTGCTCAATATCCGTGGCTTACAACTGCTGATACTAAGTTTTCTGAAACAGGTGAATTTAAGACAAATCTTATCTTGAGTAAGAAAGACGCTTTACCTATTAGTCAAATAATAGACAAAGCGTATTCTGATAGCATTACTTTCGCAAAAGAGAAAGCTAAAGGTAAGAAAATAAAAGAAGCAGACAAGCCCTACTTTGATGAAGTAACAGAAGACGGTAAACCTACTGGAAATGTTATTTTCAAATTTAAATGTAAGGCTAAAGTCACTACTAAAAACGGTGATACATTTGATAACAAACCTGCAATATTTGATTCAGAGGGAAAACCTATGAAAAATGTAAATGTGTGGGGTGGTAGTCAGATTAAAGTTAGTGCTGAACTGATTCCGTACTACACACAAATGGTTGGTGCAGGAATAAGTATGAGACTTAGAGCTGCACAAGTTATTGAACTTGTAGAAGGTGGCAGCAATTCGGAAGGTTACGGATTTAAGAAAGAACAAGGCTATGTTCATGCAGAATCCAAATCTGAGGAGTTGAAAAATGAAACAACGAAAGAAGTTTCCACCGAAGACGACTTCTAATTATCGTTCAGGATTAGAAGAGCAGATTGTCCAACAACTGAAAAGGTTAAAAATTAGTTTTGGATATGAAAGCCAAAAAATACCGTATATTAGACCAGAAAAATTACATAAGTATACGCCTGATTTTATTTTACATAAAAAGGTGGGTACGGCTATGTATATCGAAAGCAAAGGACGCTTTTTAACGGCTGACAAACAAAAACATATTTTGTTACGAAAGCAATATCCTGAATTGGATTTAAGGTTTGTCTTTAGCAATTCGAAAACTCGTATATCTAAAAAGTCTAGAACAACATACGCAATGTGGTGTCAAAAACACGGCTTTAAGTATGCTGATAAGTTTATACCAGAAAATTGGATTAAGGAACTTTGGACTAGTAATAAAAAAACTACGTTCATAAAATCATGGACTTAATTAGAAAGGGTTTTTATGGGTAACTAATATATTTTACTAGTCCTCTACATAGTTAGGGGACTAGCTACATTTTAACCGAAAAATTTATGAAGGGATTAACACATGAGTAAAAGCGAATTTTTAAATCATGCACCTTGTTCCGAATGTGGCTCAAAAGATAACGTGGCTGTTTATAGTGACGGACACGGACATTGTTTTGGGTGTGGTGCATACTTTCATAACTATCAGAATGAAGAGAAACCATTGACAAAAATAAATACAAATTTAATTAAAGGTGAAAACAAACCTTTAGTAAAAAGAAAAATAAACCAGGAAACAGTAAACAAATTTAATTACCAAATTGGTAAACATAAAGGTAAGACTGTACAAATTGCAAACTACTATGATAATCATAGAAATTTAGTTGCACAAAAATTAAGATACCCTGACAAAACTTTTCAATGGCTAGGTGATAGTAAGAAAGCAACATTATTCGGACAGAATTTATGGCGTGATGGGGGCAAACTTGTTTCTATTACAGAGGGTGAAGTAGACGCTATGTCACTTTCTTCCATACAGAATAATAAATGGGCTGTATGTAGTGTAAAAACAGGAAGTGCAGGGGCAAAAAGAGATTTACAACAACAAATAGAATGGTTAGAAAAATTTGAAACTATTGTATTGATGTTTGATAATGATGAGCCTGGAAATACAGCAGCTCTAGAATGTGCGAAATTATTTTCGCCTGGAAAAGTTAAAATTTCACAGCTACCATTAAAAGACGCTAACGAAATGTTAGTGAATGGAAGAGTACAAGAATTAATAGATTGTATGTGGGGTGGAAAATCCTATAGACCTGATGGAATTATTGCAGGTACAGATATATTTGAAACATTAATTAAAGAAGACAATAGAAAATGTATACCTTATCCTTTTGAATGTTTGAATACTAAAACATTGGGAATGCGAAGAGGTGAATTAGTAACAATAACAAGTGGAACAGGACAAGGTAAGTCACAATTATGCAGACATATAGCACACCAATTAATTTCTAAAGGTGAATGTGTTGGTTATCTTGCATTAGAAGAAAGTGTAAAGAGAACAGCATTAGGTGTGATGTCAATTGATTTAAAGAAACCATTACATTTAACGAAAGAAGGAATTAGTAAAGATGACTTTAGAAATAGTTTTAATCGAACAGTTGGTAGTGGCTCTTTGTATTTATTCGACCATTTCGGTAGTACCGAGTCTGAAAATTTATTATCCAAGATTCGTTACCTTGTTAAGGGTCTTGGTGTACGGTGGGTTATTCTTGACCATCTTTCTATTATTATTAGTGGATTAGAAACGCATGATGAAAGAAGATTAATTGATATGACTATGACTAGACTTAGAAGTTTAGTTGAAGGGACAGGTATTGGATTAATTTTAGTTTCACATTTAAGAAGACCAGACGGCAATAGAGGATATGAAGACGGATTACAAACTTCATTGAATGCTTTACGTGGCTCTCATGCAATCAGCCAATTAAGCGACCAAGTAATTTCACTAGAGAGAAATCAAAATGATGAAGAGAATAAAAACTATACGACAGTCCGTGTGTTGAAGAATAGACATACAGGAAATACAGGAAAATGTGGAACATTATATTTTGATGAAGACACTTCTTGTTTTGTAGAAACAAAAGGAACAAATGACTTTTAATATGAATCGTAGAGGAAAATGGCATGATGACGATAGTTGGTATTTAATTGGTGAAATATCAGGTGCTATTAAAATGGCTAAAAAAAATCCTTTACGTGATGTTATCCTTCCTTTACCGTCAGCTAAATATAAACTTCATGCTGAGATTATTTTGCAAGAAATGTTTCCATTTGAGGAAGCCGCATTTAGAATACGGACACAGGTAGCCACATTACATTAATGTTTAAAAAAATACTTTGGTTCTTTTTTATTTGTTTCTTAATTACACTTTTGTTTTCGTGTACAACAAATAAAAATGGAGAAAAAAATTCTAACTTTCTTTTGAAATTAGGAAGAAGTATAATTACAAACACGGTGGATTTAAATTAATATGAAGAACAAATATAGCTACAATAATAAAAATCGCAATTCGGCAGGAAATCCAATACATCAACCAACTGAATCTTATAAAAAAGGTTGGGATAGAATATTTGGAAAAAAGAAACACTACATTACACATGGTTATGAAGGTGTAGAAATTCTTGTACCAGTAACAGAAGAGACAAATGAAAAAGAAAACAAGTGACCCTCTTATAGTGGGTAAGAAAAGATATTATAAATATAAAATAATATGGGAAGATATAGTGGGAGATTCAACACTAGCAACATCAAATGAATTTAATAATATGACTTGTGCAGAGGTGCATACAGAGTGTTGGCTATTTGATAAGACTTTTGACTATGTTTATTCTTTTGCAAGTTATCATATAGATAATGGAGAAATAGAATTTGGGGATAGAAATGTTTATCCTCGTAGTGTAATAAAGAAAATGATAAGGATATAAAGAAATGAGTGATAAATACTATTGGTTGTGGAGAGATGAAAAGAAAAAAACACAGGAATCTGAAAAAGAAAACGAAAAGTTAAAAGCAGATTTAACAAGAGCCGAAGAAGACAGACAGTTTGATAGCTTAGTACATAAAAAAGAAATAGAAGATTTAATGAAAGGTAAGTTAAAAAAATGAAATATGTTTTTGATATAGAAACAGACGGACTATTATTTGATTGTACGAAGGCTCATTGTATTGTTTTAAAAGATATAGACAAGAATGAGATACTTACTCCTACAGTTGACCAGGCATTAGAACTTTTATCAAATGCTGAATTAATTATAGGACATAATATAGTCAAATTTGATATTCCAGTCTTAAAAAAATTGTATGGATTTAAAACTAAAGCAAAAGTTTTTGATACCATAGTTGCGACACGCCTAATTTGGTCAGACTTAATGGAGTCAGACATGAGACGTGTTCATAATAAAAATTATCCTAGAAATTTAGTAAACAAACACTCCTTAAAATCTTGGGGTGTTCGATTAGGAAATTATAAGCAACACATAACTACAGATTGGCAAACATTTACAAAAGAAATGTTGGAATACTGTATTCAAGATGTTGGGGTAACGCATACATTGTACCAAAAGATTTTGGAGAAAAAATATTCCGAGCAATCTTTAGAATTGGAACACTTAATTTCGGAAATAATAAGTAGACAAGAACAATATGGTGTTCTTTTTGATAAAGATAAAGCAGCTAAACTTTATGCAACTCTTTCATCTGAGAGAGATACTATTAAAAAAGAAATGGAAAAAACTTTTCCACCTCTTAAAAGAGAAGAAGAGTTTATACCAAAAGTAAATAATAAAACTCGTGGCTATGTTAAAGGTCAGCCTTTTATTAAAGTAACTTACGAAGACTTTAATCCATCAAGTCGAAGACATATAGCTGAACGATTAAAGATTAAATATAATTGGAAACCAAAAGAATTTACTAATGATGGTCAACCAAAAGTTGATGATAGAGTTTTAAATTCTTTAGATTATTCTGAAGCTAAACTCCTGGCTCGTTATTTCTTATTAGAAAAACGAATAGGTATGTTAGCTGAAGGAAGACAGGCTTACTTAAAATTGGAACGTAACAATAGACTACACGGAACGGTGAATACTAACTCTGCGATAACTCAAAGAGCAACGCATTCAAATCCTAATTTAGGGCAAGTTCCTGCTGTTACTGTTCCTTACGGTAAACAATTTAGAGAATTGTTTATCGTTCCAAAAGGAAAAGCAATGTGTGGTGTTGATATATCTAGTTTAGAAATTAGATTATTAGGACATTACATTGCTAAGTATGATAACGGTGCGTATGCAAATCTTGTAGTTAACGGTGACATACATACTGAAAATCAAAAACTTGCAGGATTAGATACACGTGACCAAAGCAAAAGATTTTTATATGCTTGGCTTTATGGTGCAGGTGTAAATAAGATTGCAGAAGTAACAGGTAAATCTAACAAGGACGCAGCTCAAGTAAGAACTCGTTTCTTAAATAGATTACCTGCTTTAAGTAAACTAATAAAACAAGTTCAAGAAACTTCAGAGCGAGGATATTTAATTGGCTTAGATAGAAGACAAGTCAAAGTTCGTTCAGAGTACGCAGCTCTCAATACTTTATTACAAAGTGCAGGGGCTATAGTATGTAAGCAATGGTTAGTTGAATTTGATAAATCTGTTAAACATATTGAAGGTGTTCAGCAATTACTTTGGGTGCATGATGAAATACAAATCGAATGTCCTGAAGATAAAGCTGAAGAAATTGGAAAATTAGCTGTTGAGTCTATTAAGAAAACAGGTGAACATTTCAATTTAAGAGTACCGTTGACAGGTGAATATAAAATCTCAAACAATTGGAGTGGAACACATTAATGCCAAAAGGAAATAAAAAATTTGACATTGACTTAAAGTATGGACAAGAAAGAGAAGATAGAGTTGTCTCTTTATTGATGTCAAAAAAAGAAAAATGTGAAGTGAAAACAGAAAGAGATTGGTGGTATAAAACCGGAAACATAGCAATTGAAATTGAATGTTATGGAAAACCAAGTGGGTTGATGACTACTGAATCTGATATATGGATTCATATATTAGCTACAGGTGATACAGATTATTGTAAGCTAGTATTTGATGTGCCTAAATTAAAACAAATAGTAGAGAAGTTTAAGGATAGAACAAAAATGGTTGGAGATAATTTTGCAGCCAAATGTGTTTTAATACCTTTATCTGAACTATTTATAACTGACGGAAAGGGGAAATAGAAATGGCTAAAAAAACAATAGTAATAGACGGTGACATTTTAGCGTATAAATGTGCTGTAAATGCTGAGTACGACCAACATTGGGGAGACGGCTTGTGGACATTACACGCAGATGAAAACCAAGGAAAATATTTAGTGCTTTCTGAAATAGAAGACCTTAAAGAAAAGTTTAAGGCAAATAAAGTAATTGTAGCGTTGACTGATAAAAACAATTTTCGAAAAGATGTTTTACCAACCTACAAGGACAATCGAAAACAAAAACGTAAACCACTTATACTAAAGGCTTTACGTGAGTATCTAGTGAAGGAATGGAATGCAATAATTCTACCGAATCTAGAAGCAGATGATGTCATGGGCATTATCGCAACCAAACCTAGGAAGAACGAGAAGATAATTCTATGTTCAATAGATAAAGACTTGAAACAAGTTCCAGGTACTTTATATAATGGTGAAACTATGGTTAAAAGAAGTAACAAAGAATGTAATTGGTGGCACTTAGTGCAAACACTTACAGGTGACGCTGTTGATGGCTTTTCAGGTTGTCCTACAGTTGGAATAGTTACTGCTCAAAAAATTCTTAACAATAAAAGAATGTCTACTAGAAAAATGTGGGACTTAGTTGTTAAGACTTATGAGAAACAAGGTCTTTTTGAACATGACGCTTTACAACAAGCACGTGTTGCAAGGATTTTAAGATACGGAGATTACAATAAGAAAACAGGTGAGGTAAACTTATGGCAAGTATAGAAGGTGATACTTACTTGTCTGAGTTAAAATCAAAAGCTGAAAAAGATAAAGATAAAGAGGTGGTAGACAAGCCACCTCACTATTTGAAATATAAAATTGAACCTATAACTTTTGTAATGACAAATCAATTGCCTTTCGCTGAAGGAAATGTTGTCAAATATATAATGCGTTGGCGTGATAAGAATGGAATACAAGATTTGAAAAAAGCTAAACGCTATATTGATTTAATAATTGAATTAGAAGAAACAGGAAATATTGACCCTAAAAAAGAATGGAAGGAATAACATGGACTACAGTAAAGATACATTAATAACGGAAGTAGGAATGAGAATACTTAAAGACCGTTATCTAACCGATAGCGAAACAAGTCCTCAACAAGCTTTTAAAAGAGTAGTAGATACTTACTCTGATGATTCTATAATGGCTGACCGTATGTATAAATATGTATCTAACTTGTGGTTTATGTTTGCTACTCCTATTCTAACTAATAGTGGAACAAAAAGAGGAATGCCAATTTCATGCTTTCTTAATTATGTTCCTGATAGTAGAGAAGGACTAACTGAGCATTACACAGAGAATGCTTGGTTAGCTTCTGTTGGTGGTGGTATCGGTGGATATTGGGGACACGTAAGAAGTAACGGAACAAAAACTTCAGGGGGTTCTCAATCTTCAGGTTCAATTCCTTTTATGCACGTAGTGGATAGTGAAATGTTAGCTTTCTCTCAAGGTAAAACTAGAAGGGGCAGCTATGCAGTTTATCAAGATATTAGTCACCCTGAAATAGAAGAGTTTATTGAAATGCGAAAACCTAGTGGTGGAGACGTTCATAGAAAATGTTTGAACCTTCATCATGGTATAGTTATTACAGATGAATTTATGAATATTGTCGAAGACTGTACAAAAAATTTAGGGGCAAATGATGATTGGCAATTAATTGACCCTCATACAAAAAAAGTTGTGCGTACTGTTTCTGCTCGAAAATTGTGGCAAAAAATTTTAGAGACTAGAGTAACAACAGGTGAGCCTTATTTGTTTTTTAAAGATACAGTTAATGCAAGTTTACCTGACGCACAGAAAAAATTAGGATTAAAAGTATATCACTCTAACTTATGTAGTGAAATAACTTTACCAACAAATGAAACAAGAACAGCCGTGTGTTGTTTATCAAGTTTAAATATAGAAAAATATGATGAATGGAAAAACAACTCTGAGTTCATACCTGACGTGGTTCGCTTCCTCGATAATGTATTGGAGTATTTTATTAATAACGCTAGTGATAGCCTTAGCCGTGCTAAGTATTCTGCTAGTCAAGAGCGTAGTATTGGATTGGGGACAATGGGTTTCCATTCGTATCTCCAAAGTAAAAAAATTCCTTTTGGGAGTGCGTTATCCAAAGGATTAAATTTAAAAATATTCTCTCATATAAAAGACCAAGCCGAACAAACTTCAAAAAATTTAGCTAGTGAAAAAGGTGAAGCACCTGATATGCAAGGTACAGGTATGCGTAACGCTCATCTTTTAGCTATTGCACCTAATGCTTCAAGTAGTATTATTTGTGGTAGCACTAGTCCTTCCATAGAACCTCTCCGAGCAAATGCTTATAGTCAAAAAACTATGAGTGGTACTCACTTTATGAAAAATAAATATCTCCAAAAACTTTTAAAAGAAAAAGATATAGACAACGAAGAAACCTGGAAAAGCATTATTGCTAATCGAGGTTCAGTAAGACACTTAGAACAATTAAATGATTGGGAAAAAAATGTCTTTGCTACAGCAATTGAAATAGACCAAAATTGGATTATTGAATTAGCTGCTGATAGGCAAAAATATATTTGTCAATCACAAAGTTTAAATATTTTTGTTCCTTCAGATGTTAATATAAGAGATTTACATTTATTACATTTAAAAGCGTGGAAGAAAAAATTAAAAACTTTATATTACTGTCGTTCTGAAGCAGTCAAAAGAGCAGAAATAATTTCAACAAAAATTGAAAGGAAAGTTAGACCAGATTCAGAAGAAGGTTGTCTAGCTTGTGAAGCATAATGGCAAAAGCACCTAAGTGGGGTGTCAACACTTATAAAAAAACAAGTAAGAAAAAAATAGGCAGGCATAAAAAAAATTTAAACAAATCTGAAAAACGAAATTATAAAAGAAATAGAGGACAAGGAAGATGACCAAGTGTAACAACAAATGTGAATGTGGGAGACGCATACATGATAAAGACAAAACAAAAAAAGAAAAACTAAATGTGCTGTGGCATACATATCATACCATATTAGCAATAGAATTATTAATTATTATTATAATAGAAGGGATTGAATTATTAAGATGAGTTTATTTAAAGAAAGAAATCATTACAAACCGTTTGAATATCCATGGGCTTTTGACGCTTATGACGCACAACAAAAAATGCACTGGCTTCCTAGTGAAGTACCGTTGCATGAAGATATTAGAGACTGGAATGAAAAATTAACTCCTAAAGAAAAGAACTTAATTAATCAAATATTAAAATTCTTTACTCAAGGTGATGTAGATGTCGCTAGAGCGTATGTAGATACCTACCTTCCTAAATTTAAAGCACCTGAAATAAGAATGATGCTAACAACTATTGCTTCTAATGAGGCTATTCATGCTCATGCTTATTCATTATTAAATGATACTATTGGAACGCCTGAACTTACAAATTATCAAGCCTTTCAAGAATATAAAGAAATGGCAGATAAACACAATTATTTATTTAAAGATAAAGGTAAAGGACTAGAAGGACTGGCTAGAGATATGGCTTGTTTTTCTGCTTTTGGTGAAGGCTTACAGCTATTCGCTTCCTTTGTCATGCTATTAAATTTTCAAAGATTCGGAAAGATGAAAGGAATGTGTCAGATAGTAACATGGTCTATTAGAGATGAGACTCATCATGTTGAAAGTATGATTAAATTATTTCATTCCTTAATTGATGAAAATAAAAAAATATGGAATGATAAATTCAAAAAAACTTTATATCAAATATGTAGAGATATGGTTACCCTAGAAGATAAATTTATAGATTTAGCTTTTGAAATGGGTGGCGTAGAAGGCTTAGAGTCTAAACAAGTCAAACAATATATTCGACACATTGCTGATAGAAGACTGTTGCAATTAGGATTAAAACCTAATTTTAAAGCTAAAACTAACCCCTTACCTTGGTTAGATTGGGTGTTAAATGGCGTAGAACACGCTAATTTCTTCGAAAACAGAGCAACAGAATATACAAAAGGAAACCTAACAGGGCAACTATGGTCTTAATAGTTCCCATATTAGAAGGAAATAGATATGAAACAAAATGAAAATAATCAAAATCCTTTAGAGGAGATTCAATTACCATACACGGTAGATGAACTTATAAAAGTTTTGGATAAGATTTACCCTGACCGTTCACCTTCATTGAAAGATAATGAGCGTGAAGTTTGGTTCAAGGCAGGTCAAAGAAGTGTAGTTAATTGGTTAATCGAACTTAAAAAACGTAGTGAAGATAATTTATTAGGGGGATAACAGTATGTGCATAGGTGGAACAAGTGTGCCGCAACAAAAATTTGCTGTTAGACCAGACCCTAATTTAACGTATGTTAAAGGGAATATTGAAGACCCTTTATCAGACCCTTTTGTTCAAGATGATACAGCTTCACCTGTTAAAAAAGTTGCGAAGAAGTCGTCAGTAACTCAGTCTTCTTCAAACGATTTAAACATAACGAGTTATACTTAATTAAATGAAAGGAGTCCAATATGTGTATGGGTGGCGGAAAAACTATTACTCAAGTTGCAGAAAAAGTGCCAGTTAGAGCAACGAATGTGGCTGAAGAATTAGCCCCAACAATTGAGTTGTCTTCAGAAGACGCTTTAGAATTAGCAAAAAAGAAAAAGTCTAAGAAGGGAACATTAGCTATGCAAACAGACCTAAATATTCCTGGTTCAGGTACAACTATAATATAGGAATAAATAGATGGCTAAAGAAATAATGGGTTTTGATGTAAACGATAAAGCTGAAAGCCGATACAATTCTCTATCTGAAATTAGAAATCATTACTTAAAAAGAAGTAGAGAATGCTCTGAATTAACAATACCAACTCTTATACCAGAAGATTATCAAACACAATCAAGTGACTTCTACAGTCCTTTTCAATCAGTAGGTAGTCGAGGTGTCAACAACCTTGCTTCAAAATTACTCCTACTATTACTCCCCCCAAATCAACCTTTTTTCCGTTTAGCAATTCAAGGAAAAGCTAAACAACAAGTTGACTTACAACCCCAACTTAAAACAGCGATAGAAAAAGCATTCGCTGGAATTGAACGTGATGTCATGGCTAAAATTGAAGCTTTGGCTATTCGTGTTCCTGCATTTGAAGCTATCAAACATTTAATTGTTGGTGGTAATGTACTTTGTTATATTCCAAAAGAAGGAAGTATGAGAGTATATGGTTTAAATCAATATGTATGTAAAAGGGACGGTGAAGGAAATGTTTTAGAAATAGTTATAAAAGAAAGTGTTTCTCTTTTATCTTTAGATGAAGAAGTTAGAGAACAAATAATAAATGCAATGTCTAAGAAAGACGTTAAGTCTAATACTAATTGCGATTTATATACTCATATTTATAAACTACCAGATGACAAATTTTATGTATGTCAAGAAGCTAAAGGAATAAAAATTCCATCTTCAATTGGAATATATAATTCAGACCGTTTACCTTTCTTACCTTTAAGAATGGTAAGAGTTGACGGTGAAGATTATGGACGTTCTTATGTTGAAGAATATATTGGTGACTTAAAATCTTTAGAAGGATTATCGCAATCACTTGTAGAAAGTGCTGCGGCTTCTTCTAAAATGGTTTTTATGGTTAAACCAAACTCTACTACAAAGAAAAGAGATTTAGCAATTGCACGTAATGGTGATATTATAACTGGAAATGATGATGATGTTTCAGTTTTACAAGCAAACAAATTTTATGATTTACAAACTGTAGAGAAAGCAGTCTCAAGACTAGAAGAAAGAATGGCTTATGCTTTCTTATTAAACACAGCTATTCAGCGTCAAGCTGAACGTGTAACGGCTCAGGAAATTCGTTACATGGCAAATGAATTAGAAACAGCAATGGGTGGTATTTATTCTTTATTGTCACAAGAATTACAATTACCTCTTGTTAATTTACTAATGGTAAGAATGGGAAGTAAAAATGAAATTCCTAAATTACCTAAAGGTTCTGTAAGACCAACTATTATTACAGGTATAGAAGCCCTGGGACGTGGAAATGATTTACAGAAACTTAGAGAGTTTGTTGCAGAGATAGGACAACTTGCTCAAATCAATCCTCAAGTTGTTCAATTATTAAATCCTATGGATTTGATTCAAAGATTAGCAACAGCACAAGGAATTGATACGGAAGGTTTGATAAAGACTCCTGAACAATTACAAGCCGAACAAGAACAAGCAGCAATGCAACAACAGCAACAACAAATGGCTGATACTGCTCAAGCAGTTGCGCCAAAAGTTGCTGACAATTATACGAAACCAACACAGTAAAGGAGTAAAAACTTATGGTTGATAAAATAGAAATAAGTGAAGGACAAACAGGGGCAGAAGCTCCTAAAGAAGACGCAAAGCCAGTATTAAAAGAAGAGCCAAAGGGTGAGCGACCTGAATGGCTTCCTGGTAAATTTAAATCGCCTGAAGAAATGGCGAAAGCTTATGGAGAGTTAGAAGTAAAACTTAGTAAAAGTTCTGAAGAACAAACTAAAGTTGAAGAACAGTCTGATAAAAAAGAAGGCGACTTATCTATAGACAAAGAAGCTCAAAAAGCTGTTGAAAGTGCTGGATTAAATCTAGAAACTTTACAACAGGAATATGATAGTGAAGGACAGTTAGCCGACAACTCTTATAAATCTTTAGAAAAAGCAGGTATTCCAAAAGATTACGTAGACGCTTTTATTAAAGGACAAGAAGCAATTGCCACACAAACTTCGAATACATTAAAACAAGAAGTTGGTGGTTCTGAAAATTATAAGGCAATGATGGAATGGGCTGGAAATAATTTATCTGAAGCTGAACAAACTTCTTATAATAATACGGTTAACGGTAAAGACATTGAAGCTACTCGTTTAGCAATTCAAGGTCTTAATGCTCGTTATAAAAATAGTGAAGGAATAGACCCTAACTTACAATCTGGTGATAAACCTACAGGGGCGAATGCACCTGGATTTAGGTCATGGGGTGAAGTTACGGCTGCAATGTCTGACGACAGGTATCAAAAAGATGAAGCTTATCGTGCAGATGTTCAAACTAAAATGAAAAACAGTAGGTTATAATATGTTTTTATATGCGTTGAAAAAAAAGTATGAAGCAGAAATTGCTGAACATACTTCGGTTGTTGATACTTACTTAAAAAATCCAGTAGGTATTCCTGACCATGACAATATTCTTGAAACAATTAAAAATAGATATGATAAATTAACTGTATCTACTTTAGCGTTAAAGAATATAAATGAACTTCTTGATAAGGCTCAAGAAGCTGAGAAAAAAGATAAAAAATAAATACAGAAAGGAGAAAATATGTTTAAATTTAATACAGATATTCCAACTTACGCAGAGTGGAAAGTTCAAATTGAAAAATTCTTAAAAGAACAACCTGAACAAGCTAAGAAATATCAAAAACAAATTCAAAAGTTCTGGCAAGATTTTTGGGAAGATACATTTAAAATAAAATAATAGAAGAAAAAAAGATAGTTGTGTTACCTTTTCAGGTAGCAACTGCCAAGTACAAATAAGTTGACTAAATTGACCTTCTCGAGGGAAGACAATCTTTATTAAGAAGCTGAAAGTGTAAGGCTTTTATTAACTAACGATATAATTAAAGGAGAATTATTATGTCAAATGCAAACCCAGCGAGTATACCACAGATAAACTCGACAGGTACAGAAGACGCATTGTTTCTAAAAGTTTTTGCTGGAGAAGTTTTAACTTCTTTCGACAGAGCTTCAAAGACACAAGGTGCAGAGATGGTTCGTTCTATCTCTAGTGGTAAGTCAGCGACATTTCCAGTAATGGGAAGAATTGCCGCAGAATACCATACAGCAGGAGCAGAAATTTTAGGCTCAACTGCTAATCATAACGAAAAGGTTATTACAATTAATGACCTTTTAATATCTTCAGTATTTTTATCAAATATCGAAGAAGCAAAAAACCATTGGGACGTAAGAAGTGCATACTCTGGTGAAATTGGTAGAGCCTTGGCTTTCCAAAAAGATAAGCACGTTTTACAAACTATTGGTCAATGTGCAATAGGAACTACACCTAACGTAACAGGTGGAGACACAACTACGAACATATTTGACGCTAACATAGCTTCAGCTACAGATGCAACAGCATCTACAGCAATGATAGGCGCTATCTTTACTGCGGCTAAACAGTTAGACGCAAATTATGTTCCAGCAGAAGGCAGAAAATGCTTTATGAGACTTGAAGAATACTACAAATTAGCTAACGCTACAAACGTTATCAATGCTGATTTTAGTGGTAAAGGTTCAATCGCAGAAGGCAGAGTCGCAAGAGTAGCAGGAATTGATTTAATTCCAGTTCCTCACTTTGTTGAATCAAATGTAACAGCAGCACCAGACGCAGGTTCAGCTACAGCAGGTGGGTCAAACCCTCAAGCTGTAGATTTGAGAACTTTTGTCGCTCTTGTTACACACCCTTCAGCAGTAGGTACTGTCAAACTTATGGACTTGGCTGTTGAGTCAGATTATGACATCAGAAGACAAGGTACATTAATGGTCGCTAAATACGCTATGGGTCATGGAACCCTTAGACCAGAAGCGGCTGTAGGAATTAAAGAAGCGTAATAGTTTCTTTACTATACTATACAAATAGATTGAGGGGAGAAATCCCCTCAGTCTTTAACTCGCTTATAGAAAGGAGAAAAATATGACGTTAGACTTAACGCCTTTCAGAAATTTTACAGTAGGATTTGATTCTCTGTTTGATGAACTGGAAAATTATAAACCAATAAACTATCCACCATATAATATATCAAAAATTAAAGATGGTGAGTATAAAGTGGAAATGGCAATTGCAGGTTTTACTAAAAAAGATATAACGGTAACTGCCAAGGAAAATATCTTAGCCGTAAACGGTAAGAAGGAAAAATCGGAATCCGACTTCCTTTATAAAGGTATTGGTGAAAGGTCTTTCTCTCAAACTTTCAGATTAGCTGAATATATGTTTATAGAAAAAGCTGAAATGAAAGATGGTATCTTACGGATTTTCTTGAAACAAGAGCTTCCTGAAGATAAAAAAGAGAAGATTATAAAAATCACTTAAATTGGAAATTTAGACTGAAAGGGGCTTTTGCCCCTTTTGGTTAAAATAAATCTTCCATAGAAGCACGTAGATTAAGATTAGAGGGGTCACGTGACTCTAAGTACCCCCTAAATTAAGGAGAAATTAATGGCAACACAAATAACTGCAACTACTGAATTACAGGCTATAAATACAATATTAAGTTTTATTGGTGAAGCACCTGTATCAAGTATTACAGGAAACATTGGAACAGACGTGGCTGTCGCTAAACAGATTTTAGATGAAAGTTCTCTAAGCATACAAACTCAAGGTTGGTTCTTTAATAGAGAATTAGAAGTAACTCAAGCTAGAGATACTGATAATAAAGTACCTCTTGAAACTAACTGTGTAGCAATTGAACCTTCTGCCCCTTATCAATACCAATATTCTTATACTATAAGAGACGGATTTTTATATGACTTAAAAAATCATACAAATGTTTTCGCAACAGCACCAGTTCAAATTGATAAAACTATGATTCAACAGTTTGAACATCTTCCTGAATATGCAAGACGATATATTACTGTTAAAGCAGCTCGAAGATTTGCTGCAAGATATATTGGTGCAGATTCTTTAGTTAAATTAGCCTCGCTTGATGAACAAGAAGCTCACGTAGCTTTTGAACAAGCTGACTCTAGAGCAATGGACGCAAATATACTTAAAGATGAGTATAATATGAATTACATTGTTAATAGAGGGCATAAGCGTTCAAGTAGGTAACCATGTCTGTAGTATCGCAATCAATCCCAAATCTGATTAACGGTATCAGTCAACAAAATCCTGTACAAAGAAATGTAGGACAAGCTGAAAGCCAAGTTAATTTTCAATCAAATATAATTGATGGTCTGTCTAAAAGACCACCAACAGAATTTGTTAAAAACTTATTAGCTTCAACTGTCTTTCCAAATAATTGTGCAATTCATTGGATTAACCGTGATAGTAATAATCAATATGTAGCTGTATTTACAAATGGTGCTGTTAAAGTATATGACCTAGCAGGAAATGAAAAAACTGTAACTATGGGTACAGGTGCGTCAACTTATTTAACAACAACAAATCCTTTAGAAAATTTAAATTTTGTAAATATTGCCGACTATACATTTGTCGCCAACAAAGCAATTACTGTAGCTGAAGATTCAACAACAACAGCAGCTAAAGTACAAGAATTTTTATGTTATGTAAAAAGTTCTCAATATGGCAGACAATATAGTGTTAAATTAAATCACTCTACTTGGACTTATCCAATAGAAGTTTTATTTCAAATGCCTACAGGCAATGACGCTGCAACAGATAGTAAATTTAGAGATACTGAAAAGATTGCTCATATATTATTATATGGAACAGGGTCAGCACATTGGGACGGTACAGCAGATGGAATTGGCTTTAAAACTATAAGAACTGATACAGGGGCTACATTGAGTACGTCTCAAGGATTGGCAAATTATAGTGGAATTACAGGAACATTTACAGCAACTCAATTTGGTAATACAATTTACATGACTTGTTCTAGTGGAACATTTACAGTAGAAACTACTGATGGTTTCGGTAACCAAGCTATGTACGCTATTAAAGATTCTATA
>Ga0098061_1000190_pt1 | contig 27153 bp, 6 predicted proteins | sample 22_taG_FD_92579 | JGI IMG/M metagenome (GOLD analysis project Ga0098061, IMG submission 92579) | Marine viral communities from the Subarctic Pacific Ocean - 22_ETSP_OMZ_AT15343 metaG | ecosystem: Environmental > Aquatic > Marine > Oceanic | place: Subarctic Pacific Ocean | collected 2015-01-20
CTTCTTAATCCTGAAGAAGGGTTTGTTGTAAAAGTTAATAAGAATACTGAATTTAGGAATGACATGATTCCTTTATTAGAAGAAATTAAAGCAATGCAAAGATGGCGCAGAGGTGTCAATTGGGTAATGCGAGCTGTTGTAATTGCTTTAATAGGAACGTTAGTTAAATTATTTTTAAATTAAATAAAATGGAAAAAGTTAAAAAAGCAATCGAAGATATTGTAGAATTTGTATCTTTTGGTAAGATAAAACTTTCTATATGTGTATGCAAAGAAGAGTGCAAAAAGAAAGAGTGTTGTAAAAAAGAAAGCTAAGAGTATTATGAGCCAAGTTAAACTTACAAGTTTAGATAGAGTTATCTCTGGTATTTATAGAGACCTTAAACCTGCGGTTGAAATCAATGAATCTGATATGGTTGAATGGGCAGGCGAGGCTCTTGAATATATTGGCGCATATTCTCAATTAGATGAAAAAGTTGAGTATTTAGAGATTAATGATTTTAAAGCTTTAATTCCTTGCGGTCTTCATAAAATAGCTCAGGTAGCTTATAAGTACACAGACAATATTCCTAATGAGGCTGCTATTCTTACTACTTGTGATTCTAGTGAAAGTACTTGTCCTACAAGTGGGTGTGTTAATTGTGATACTGAAGGTTGTACAGGAGATTTATGTGCGCATGCTTCTCAATTAATTGCTAATGCAAACCTATGGTTGGAATATTATAAACCAGGGTCTTTTAATCATACGCAATATTATAATAGTAATTTCAAACCTTTACGTTTAGCAAGTAGTTCTTTTTCTAAATCTAAAACAGCTCATTGCGGTAACTGCGTTAATCTAACTGCAAACTGTGAGCATGAGTATTCTTTAGACCATCCTTATATTAGGACAGACTTTAAAAAAGGATATATATGTTTAGCATACCTTTCGCAAGCTTTAGATGAGCGAGGCTTTCCAATGATACCTGATGAAGTTAGTTATGTTGAGGCAATTAAGCGATATATCGTGTATAAAGTTAAATATTCTGAATTTATTCAGGGCATTATAAACCCTCAAGTATTTGCTAAATTAGAAGATGACTGGCACTGGTACTGTAGTCAGGCTAGAAATAAAGCTAACATGCCTGATACTGTAGATAAATTAGAAAATATTAAACAGCAGAGAGTTAGGCTTATACCAAAAACTCAAAGGTATTATGGATTTTTTGGTAATTTAAGTACAGGAGAACATCTTAATTTAAGTAATACTATAGGGTAATGGCAGGAGATCAAAACAGAGAGGGGGGACCTAAAAAAGGTATAGCCACATCAGGATTTAATAGAGGATTATATAAAGATACCCCTCCTTCTTTACAGCCAGAAGGAACTTATACGTGGGCATTAAATTCTATTAATGAAAGTTCAGATGGAGACCAAGGATTTTTAATTAATGAAATTGGTAATTATGAGTGTGCAGAACTTGATACTACTAAGTTTGCTGTTATAGGAAATATTTACATACAAGAGGATGATTTTATAGTATTTCTTGCCCCTATTGTACCTGAACTAGAGGGTTATGGTAAGATAATTCGCCTTACAAATTGTAAGGTAAAAACTATTATGTATTCAAATTGTTTAAATTTTAAAATACATAAACAAATCCAAGGTGTTCAAAGAATTAGAAACGGATGTGAGATAAATATTTACTTTACCGATAATTACAATGATGTACGGGCATTTAATATAAGTTCTCTTAGAGATTATCTTATAGAAGGTGCAGATGAAGCTGATATAGAAGCAGGAATAGATCCTACTATTTGGGACTGTGAATCTTTTAAATTATGGCCTGAATACTCTGTTCCTTGTATAAATTTTGAAGGATTTACTGAATCTGGAGAGCTACCTGCGGGAAGTTATCAATTTGCTGTACAGTATTTAGATTCAGATTTTAATTCTACAAATTGGACTGCAATTACACAACCCGTTCCTATATATGCAGATCCATCTTCCAACATATCTTTTGACATTAAAGGAAGTGAAGTAGGAGACAATACAAATAAAAGTATTAGATTACGTATAAGCGATATAGACGCTTCCTTCTCTTTTATAAAAATAGCAGTTATACCTAATATATTAGGAACTGGAATAAGCAGTTCACAAATTTATACAACAGATCCAATTGCTATTGCAGGCACAGAAGATATATTAACAGAAATTACGACTATTGGAACGCCTAGTGACGAAACTATTTCTTTATCAGAAATAACTATCCCAAGAAAAACCTATGCAAAAGCTAAAACAATAGCACAAATAAAAAACAGGCTTGTATTAGGAAATGTGTCTTCAAATGAAATAAAACAAGATACATTTCAAAAAGCTGCTTTTGATATTAAAGTTAATTATAGTACAAGAACTTTATCTACAGAAGATGCAGATAAAGATTCTGTACAATCTGGTAGTTATTATTTTGACTATCGCTCTTATATGAGAGATGAGATTTATGCTTTAGCAATTGTATGGGTATTTAAAGATGGTACAGAGTCGTATGCATACCATATTCCAGGAAGAGAAAAAGATAAATATTCTGACGGATCTGCCGCGCCTTCAAGTGGAGACCCAAACAATCCTACTCAACCAGGATATAATGGAGATTTTGTTGGTAAAGCGGAGCACAATAGAGCACCTGCCACTAATGGTTGGGATAGCTCTGTAATAGTTTCAGGAAGTGATTATGCAGATACAAATGATATAAATACTCATCATTATGCTAATAATACTATAGATAATACCAATGATAATGCTATAGAAAGATGGGAAGTATATAATACTGCAGTTAGAACTAGTTCTTTAATAGTAGATGAAGAAACAGAGGTAATTACTACCTATGGTGAAATGGGGTATTATGAATGTAGGAATAGTAGATATCCCGCTACTCTAGATTGTGATGGAAAACCTGTTTATCCATATTCAAAAAAAACTAGTTCAAATCCTAGTGTTCAAAATTTAATAAACAACGCTTTTAATCAATTTGAAAATGGTCAAAGTAGCGGATACTATGATGATCCTATTATTGGAGAACCAACATTGTCTTATGAAATGAGCAAAATTAGGCACCACAGAATGCCTGATACTACTTTAGAAACACACCAATACGGAGATTTAAGTATATATAGGGGACAAATGCATGCATTCGGATTAAATGCTCCTTATCAAGATAGAACAGGAACAGATCCTAAAATTGTAACGCTAGGTTTAAAACTTTCTAACGTTAAACCCCCTATAGAATATGCAGATAAAGTACAAGGTTTTAGAATTGTTAGAGCTAAGCAAGATTTAAAAGATAAAACAGTAATAGACAAAGGTATAGCTTACTATAATCATTTTGCATTTAAAAGTTGGCACGGAAAAGATGTTCCTGATTCTTCATCTTTCCAATTTTGTAATTGGATGCAACAAGGGAATTATTTTAATAAACATATAACATCTTTTGCATGCGCAAGAGGAGGATTTGCTTTAGTTAAAAGTACAGAATATTTGCGAGATGCAGATCTGGTTCAGTGGGGATATCATTCAATAGCAGACCATGCTGTATACGACCACAAGTATACATATTATTTAGAGATCAATTCAAATTTTGCATCTAATTATGGAGTTACTGGAGGTGGGATAGGAAATACTACAGATGATGTAACGCAATGTACAAATTGTTCTTACGAACATAGGGCATCTGTTTATGAGTCTTCACAGAGACCTTGGTTTGGTAAACCTGCTAAAGTGAATGCTTTTGTTACTATGCTTATTCAGAATAATTATAAAGATGATTGGCTTTTGATGGACCCAGGTTGGAGTGCTGCTGATAGGGTAGAATACCCTAAAGCACAACAAGATTGGCTTGAAATGGGCAATGGATATCCAAGTGCTGCTTGGGGATGGAGTCATCCTCCAGGACCCGCCCCTAGTCCTTCAGATATACTTTCAGGTAACGAAGGAGTTAATGTAGGATATCAAACAGATGTTATTATATATCCAAACACTAATCTTTCTTATCATGGGCCTATGTCTAAATTTGCCAAAATTAGTGGAGCTGAATATATCAAAGTAGAAAGAGTACTTATAGGATATACTCAAAACTTAGTATGTAATACTGCGTGTTGTCATAATACAGTAGGAGGGGGAGATACACTTTCTCAAGATCCTTATGCCCATTCTTTGACGGGGCAAGTTGATCCTTTTGGTCCCCCAGGAGCGCAAATATCTAATACTTATCCAGAAAATCAAGCCGATAATCCAGGAGGATCAGGTATAGGTTTAGCTTCTCAAGAAAGAGATGATAATGGAACTACTTACATATACAGTATGGCTACATATCATCATTCTGGAGTTCCTTATTCTCATATACGTGAGGGAGTTGCTTCTATGTATTGTCATACTGAAATACCAAAACCTAGTGGATCAGCATGTGAAGCAGGAGGGGGTAATGGAAATAGCCCTAGGGATGCTTGGGGAAGTAAATATAATATATATGAGTATCCTTTATGTAATATAAGATTAGAAGATTACACAAAAGTAAAAGCTTTTGAAAATGTATTTGTAGATGGATTTGGAGATTCTCCTTTTGATAATAATACTGCAATGGAATGTTTTCCTTTTAGTATGAAAACAAAAGAGAACTCTGATGGAACACAAGCTTGGATAAGAATGCCGTATCCTGGAAATAATGATGGATATAATAAGTTTTTTGCTTTAGGCATGAATAATGTAAATCATGAGTATACAAATAAAGGACCTTTTCAATTTCCATTAGATTCTTCTTGGTCTTTAACCACTTGTGATAGACTTCAAGATGGGCAAACGGTAAGTCCTAATATGCATAGAGATTCTAATAAAAGAGGTAGAATAACAACATATTATATATCTTTTAAAAAGAACTCTTATAATGCATATGGAAATTTAGCGGAGTTAGTTTATGTGCCTACACATAATTGTGTGTTTAAATTAGATCAAGATAATCCAAGTAATCCTCTAGAAACAGTTCCGTTTTTTGGGGGAGATTCTTTTATATCAAGATTTGCATTTAAACATACTCAGTTTAATGGTAGGTGTGCAAGAATGGTCTATGGAGGAGATGATGGTGGTACAGCAGATCCTGACTGTACTGATTACACCCATCATTGGTCACAGCTAGGACATGCTACTTGTTTAATTGTACCAGGTTTCGGGTATGGTTCTGGTAATAATGTAAATATAGTATTTGAACAATATAATCAGATTAGTACTGGATCAACTACGGAAAAAAAAGTAGGTAGGGTTCAAAAGCGTAATGGCATTTTTAATCATATATCTTGGTATTGGACTGAATCTTATATAAACACAGAATTACGAACAGGCCAACAAGAAGCGGGTAAATGGTTTTATCCTTATCATTTTGAAGGCTCTGCTCCTTATGGAACATTATCTTTTGTAGATGAACCTGGGTATATGAATACAGGACATCAAGGCGATCCTTATCCACCTACTGCCGATGATACTGATGAAACTGAACTTCCTCAGAGTTATACTATGAATCCTGATTATAATAAAACAAATACAGAAACTACCTATTTTCCATTACCTCAACAGTTTGATTTTTGCAGCGATTGTAAAGAATCCCATCCGTATAGAATAGCATACTCTGAACAATCTTTTCAAGAAGAGCAACAAGATTTATTTAAGTATTTCCTTACAAATAATTATAGGGATATTCCATCCAATAGAGGAGAAGTTTGGAATGTTCTTGAATATCAAGATAGTTTATATATACAGAGTGAAGAGTCTATGTGGAAAGTAGATCCTTCTAGAAATATTATAACTACTGATGAACAAAGTGTTTACATAGGAACAGGAGACTTTTTTAGCTCTGAAGTGCAAGAGTTGTCTGAGTCAGATACAGGGTATCTTGGATCTCAATCCCAGTGGGCATTGACTATCAATATGAGAGGAATTACATGGCCTGATGCTAATCATAGAAAGATATTTGTAATTGATAAACAGCCTAATGATTTATCTGCAGTTGGTATAAAAAACTGGACCCAAGAAAATATGGAGATAGGTATTTATACTCAGTATGAAGAAATCTATGGTCAAAAATTTCCATTAATAGATAACCCTGCAAATCCTGCAGGAGCAGGGTATTTGTCAGCAATTGATGGAAGGCATCATAGAATAATTTTTACTAAACGAGACTACTTACTTAAAGAACCTTTTACTACTACAGATCCTGCAGATCCTTATTATCAAGTTATTAAAATAGGAAAAGATAGTGGACTATGGGAATTGAGGGGAGAAGGAGAAGACTGCCAATGTGCTGTTGATCCAGAATTGCAAGAAATTAATCCTAGTTCGTATTCTGTATTTCCAGGTGTTGATATAACGGGACAACCTATATGTTTACATACTTATAATATAGAGGACACAAACTACGCAATAGAAAGGCCTTGCATATATACTATAGTTGGAGATGGGCAAACTTGTGTGCCTTGTAAAGAAGAGAGGGAGAGCAGACTAGACCTTATTACAGTTTCTTTGAATAATGGAACTTTATGGGAAGGCAAATTATCTGATATATTTGAATGTAAAAGTTGGACTCTTAGTTACTCTAATATGGCTAATGCTTGGGTATCTTGGCATTCTTATATGCCTAATTTTTATCTATCTTCTAAAGACTTCTTTATGAGTGGGATAAATAAAATTAAAGCTCCTTCACCTATGAATGCTCCTCTAATTAGAGCAGAACATCTTTCAATTTGGAAACATAGTTTAAATGAAGATCATAGTAATTATCAATCTTATTATGGATGTATTTATCCTCATATAATAGAAACAGTTACTACAGAAAGCCCGCTTAAACCAAATATATTCGAGAATATACATTTTTTAACAGATGTGTCTAAATATAACGTAGAAAGTAATGAATATTATGATGATAGGTATGTAACTTTTACTAGTGGATATTTATTTAACAGTTATCAGATTACTGATACTTTAAACTTTGTAGTAAAAGATGCGAATGTTCCTACTATGACTGAAGTGTCTGTTACAGAAAACTATAACTCTTGTATTTTAGATAGAAAAGAAAGAGTATGGGGACTTAATGGATTTAGAGATATGGCTATAGATAGAAATATACCTAACCCTCCATCATTATTTACAAATGAATGGGATAATATTGCTTCAGATTATTATATAGATAGAGTTATAAATCCTCTTGCAGTAGACCAAGATAAAAACTGGTTTGAACAGGCACGTATGACAGATAAATACTTGGGGATTAGATTGTTTTTTAGTAACTTAGAAGATCCTGGTAAGCATAAAATTGTTACTAATTATCTATTTGGAAGTGCACAAGAAAGTATAAGGTAATGAAAAATAAAAAGCATAATAAAAAATATAGCAATAAAAATTATAAAGTTGTTGCGGAGAATTATTTAAAATCAATGTATGGCATTGATTCAAATAAACCTGAAAAATATGCAGAAGGAGGAGGAGCTGCAGGAAATGCTAGGTTAACAGGTCGATTTGATGCATTACCAAAGCCTACAGTAAATGTTGATACAGTCGGGGAAAAAATTAGTGATTTTTTTGGTAATGCAACTAATCCATTTCGTGAATTTTTAGGCATAGATCCTTATGAAGCTAAGACTCAATTTGGAACTGATATGGGAGCTGTAGTAGATCTTGGAAGTGCTATAGGTAAAAATATTAGAAGTGCTGCAACTTTTGGTGCATCTACAAAAATTGAAGACGCACACGCAAAACATACCCAAAACAGAATAGGACAATTACAAGGTATGGCTGGACAAGTACAAGGTGCGGCTGATCCTGATGAAGAAGATGAAGAAGGTATAGGAGGTGGCGGTAGCTTCGGTGGTGGTGGAGCACAGGGAAGTTGGAAGCACGGAGGAGAAGTCCCTATATATAATATGGGAGCAGAAGCAGTACAGCAAGATGTAGCAACAATTCAAAACAGTATGCAAAATAGTTTTAATACTATTACAAATACTATATCAAACGTAGCTGAAGCATCTAATGCAAATGCTCTTACTACTGAAGGATTGAAAAATAAGCTTCTTAATAAAGAGCAAGGAATACATATGGATCAAAAAGAAGATATATATGCAGGAAATACAGGAAATCTGGGGGGAATGAATAGAATGTCTGGAGATACTAAATTAGGAAATACTGGAATGGAAATAGGAGGAGGAGATCCTCGAATGAAATACGCGCAACAAGCTATAGCTGAAAATGTTAATTTTGAAACTGTGGGGAATACTGCTGCAGCTCTTAAAGGAGTAACAGCAGGTATTGATGGACTAACAAATTTACAAAATGATCAATTTGATACTGCTATTGAACTTGGAGAAAATGTTAAAAGTAATGTAAATACAGGAGTAGGTAAAGTTGCAGGTATGTTTAGTGGTAAACTAGGTGGAGAAGTTCCAATGTATGAACAAGGAGCTGGAGTAGGTGAAGAATCTTTAAATTCTTTTAAACGTACTCCACATTTTCAAAATGAAATAAATAGAGTAAGCGGGGAAAATAACGGAATAATCCCTATTACAGATAAAAATGCACAAGGAGTTGCAGATCTTACTAAGCAAGATGGTGTATATGATCTTAAAGGAGAAAGACACGCTAGTCCACAAAATCCTAATGCAAAAGGAATTAGAGTACTTACTAATGCAGAAGGACAAGGCCCTCAAGCCCCTGTCGAAGGGCCTCCTACAGAGCTTGAAGCAGAAGACGGAGAATTTGCTATAACAAAAGGAGGAGAAACTTTTATAATCCCTAGAAAATATAGAAAAGATTATTTAAAACTTCATAATAGAAAAGAGCAAATACAGAAAAAATTAAATGATGAACAAGTTTCTTTAAATCCAATTTTAAAAAATACTTTAGAGCAAGTTATTAATAATATAAATACACAGGAAATGTCTCTTTTTAATACAATTAAAAAAGAGAAAGCTGCTAAAGAAGAAAAAGAAACACAAGAACTTACTGATATGATACGAAGAGGAATTCCTATAACCCCTAATGGAAAATATAAAAAAGGAGGTAAAGTAAAATCACTTTCAGACTATCAGAAAGGATATCTATCAGACAGGTATATAGAGTCTTATCAACAAGGAGATGACGTAGAATCTGATCCTGATAAAGAGCTTTCGCTTGAAGAAACTCTTAATGCTGACCAAGCTGCAATGCAAAAAGCATTTGAAAATATGTCTCCTGAACAACTAGAGGCATTTAAAAAACAACAAAGAAAGGCCGCAAAGAAAGAAGAAAGAGAAATAAAAAAAGAAGAAAGAAAATTAAATAGAGAATGGGTTAGAAAGACACTCAAGAACAGTCGTGGAAATTCTAAATACAAAGAAGATTTAAAAAAAATTGGAGAGTATTTAAATATGCCTTCTAGAACCGAGAAACAACGAAGGGCTATTCAAGATAAAATTAATACAGTTTCTTCCGAAGAGGCCCGACAAATAGATAAAGATGTATTTGGCCACCCTGATCCAGAAAAAAAATCACAATCTATTGATGATGTATATGGAGCAAGACCTTCTAGTAAAGAAGATTTTCTTCGTAATGGTCCTTTTGGTGTAGGTACACTTAGCGATGTAGAGGACAATGTAGAAACTCCAGATGATTTTTCAGGTGCTCCTTTAAATATAAATCAAGCAAGATACTATGAACCATCTGGAGTATATACAGAAGAGAAAACTACACTAGAAGGAAAAAGTCCAGTAGAGAAAAAACCTCTTACACAAGAACAACTAGATCTAGATTTTACTAAAAAAGAAGACCCAAAAAAGAAGAAGTTTGATTTTAATCAATTAATGAACAACTTAAATTCAAACGATAATATAGAATTAAAAGATACAGAAGGAAATATAATGGGAAGAGAAGCTTTAGATAGGCTTCCTGGTGCTCTTGACGAAATACTTGCAAGAGCAAATCAAAATATGGGGTATTCAAAATTTGCTCAGAATACTACAAGAGAACCTTTAAATACTTTAAATAAAGCGGGTCAAAATATTGAACAATCTGAACAAGAAGCATTAGCTAATATTGAGCAAGGAAATAGAAGTATTCAAGCAGGTAATAGAAATGCGAATAGGTCTATGCAGGGTCTGATTAATGCAAATCGTGCTTCTGAAATGGCTTCTAAAAAGGCTCAAGGAGAGTTAATGTCTAAATATGCTATTGCTAAAGCTGATCAGGAAAATAAAAAAGCCACTATGCAATATAGAGGAAACCTAGATAGAGAAAGAGATGATGTAAGATATGCAGATACGAGAGAAAAGCAAAAAGATAACATGCTAACACAAGAAACTCAAAATACAATTACTGAATTTCAAGCAAGACAGCATGCGGCAGACCAAGCAAATAAATTTAAACAACAACAATTACAAGCTGCTGCTGCAAATAGTAAAACAGGTTTTGCACACAATCCTAATACAGGAGAAATGTGGAAAAAACCTGATACTGGAGGAGGCATAGGTGGAACAAAATGGCCTTGGGGAAAGGGAGAGGATACTATTGTTGGATCTAACCCTGAACCAGACGAAGTAACAGTATCTGGGGCTTCTACGGATAAAAAAAAGGCAAAAAGAGGAGGAGATATTGAAAAGCTTGCAAATAAAGGAAGATTCGGAGATACTGAACTAGCACATGTAAATGAATACGAAAAATCTTTACTTGAATCTATGGGAGGATCAGGTACTACTAATCCTGAAACAGGATTAGATGAGTATTGGTTTCAATTTATTCCAATGATTGCAAGTGCTATAGGAGGAATGATGGGAAATAAAGACAAAGGAAATGGAGGAGGAGGAGGCGGACTTCTTGGGGGTTTAATGGGTGAATATGGAGGAGAGATTCCTAGATATCAAGATGGTGCTAACGCAATTTCTGCTCCTAAAGATCAGATGGTTAAAGTAGATAGAAGTGAAGTATCTGCGGATACAATACGTGAATCTAATGCAAGAGAGATGGAAAGATTTGGAAAGTCTAATTTAAACATGAACTCAAATGCAAATCTTTTAGGACATAATGCTGAAACTAAATTTGGATCAGTTCTAAATTCAGCTCTAAATTCACCATCTGTTGACCATCTTAGTGGCCGCAATGAACATCGTATGAATGAAATTAATTCTTTAGGTTCTACTTTTCAAGGAAGTAATGAAGAATTTTTAAATCCGCAAGGAGTAAGTAATGAAGACTTTTTAAATCAAAATTTTCAAGAGGGATCTGCGGTTTCTAGGGGAATACGTGATCAGCAAGTAAAGAGTCAGCTTATGAGAAATCCAAATAACTTTCAAACCATGAGACATAGACCAGAAGATTTATTATCTAATCCTATGTTACTTCAAGATAAAAATTCTTTTGGAAATAGTATGCACTCGATCCCACAATCTCAATTTCAACAAATACAAGCTAGATATGGAGGACAAGTTCCTAGATATAGTAGAGGGGGTTCAGCTAAAAACGACACTTTAGAAAATGTTGCAGATAAAGGTAGAATGGGAGATACCGAGTTAGTACATGTAAATAAATTTGAAAAAGAGCTGTTAAAATCTTTAGGGGGTTCAGGAACTACTAACCCCGAAACAGGTCTAAAAGAATATTTTTGGAATATGATAGCACAAGCCGCACCTGCAATTATGGGCGCGGCTGGAGGAGGCAAAGGCGGAGGTGGTCTTGGTGGAATGTTAGGTGGAGGAGTTGGAGGAGGTGATGCTTCCGCACCAATAGGTCCAGCAACAGCACAAGCAGCAAAAACAGCGCCCGCACCAGCCCCCGCAGGAGTAAGTCAATTTGGACAGCCAGGAAGTATGCCAGGTAATGCTCTTGGAGGACTTGGATTTGGAGGTGCTAATTTAGGAGGACAAGAAATGTTGTCAACAGGATCTCCTAAACCACATCCGCAACAAAGCTCACAAGGGGCACAACAATTTAATCCACAGATGTTGCAAAAAATGCTGGAACAACAACAAGGGAGGCAAGGAATGCCTGGAAGAATGCCTGGAGGAATGCCATCTCCACTAGGGGGAAAAAGCGGTATTAAAAATCTAATTAAAGGTCCAGCTCCTGATGTTAGAACAGGAGCTAAGGATGGCATTAAACTCTGGAATACTCCAAATGAGAGATTACTAGCGGCTGTTCAAGGTAGATTAGGAGAAGAAGAGACAGTAAAAAAGGGAATATTTACAGGAATGTTTGGTTAATTTTATAAAAACTAATAAAAGAATATATAATAATGGGAAGGTTTTATAAAACTAAGAGCGTACCGTTTATAGATTACGGATATGATTATCCTTATAAAGAGTTAGTTGGTGCTCTTGAATACAAACAAGGAAGGCAAGATAAATCTGTAGAGGCTTTAATGAAAGCTCAAGATGCGCTTAGTAAAGTAGACTATGTACCTGGTACTGAACATGAAAAATATCTTAAACAAAAAAGAAAAGAACTTAGCAATCAAGTAAATCAATTATCTACACAAGATCTTAGTGGGTCTTTTGCGCCTGTAACTTCTCTTATAAATGATTACGTATCTGATCCTAATTTATTAGACATACAAAGAACTGCAGAGCATGTTAAAGCTCAAGAGTTAGTACGTCAAGACTATATTGCAAAAGGTCTTTATCATCCTGATTATAATCCTATAAATTGGCAAGAAAGTATTAATGCTGGTTTTGGAACTGAGGACTATAGTTGGAGACAAGGACTTATGGAACATCATAAAGGGTTTGATCAATCTAAAGCAGATGCAGCTAGAAGGTCTTACTTTAACGATATGACTGCTAATCAAAAAGCTTGGCCTGGAGCTGTACAACAAAGAGCAAGAGATAATGGACTTTCTTATGCTTTAACTCCTATAGGAGATCAGCAAATGAGATATGAAGGAAAAGATCCTTCTAATATGACAGAAGCTCAAAAAGAAGAATGGGGAATACAGGCATTAATGCAACAAGCACCTGAGTTTGATAATTATTTAGTAGGTAAAACTTCTGACGGAGGTGGAGGAGGAGGAAGAACCCCTGATGATGCAGTTTCAAGTGTTTGGAATGTAACTGCTGCAGAAATGTATAAGGATAAGGGAGGAAAGACTACAGTAAATCCTGTAGTTATGGAAGAAGTGATAGGAACTGAAGGTAAAGATCCTCTTGTTACTTCTTTATCAGCCCCATTGAGTATTCCTGTATTTAACCTAGAAAATGGAACTATATTAGATGAAGGCACAGGAAATACATTTTCAGATAACTACAATAGACAAGTACTTGGAACATATGGTGCTTTTATGGAAGATTCTGAAATAAATGCAGAAATAAGAAAAAAAGAAATACAAGTAAAAAAGCTTGAACTTGCGGCAGAAAAAGGGGAAAAGATAGTGTGGAAAAAGTCTATGAAAGATGATGCCGCTTATAAAACAATTCATAGCGCAACACCTGAAGAAATAGCAGCCGCTAAAAAAGAATTAGAAAATTTAAACTCTTATGCGAATGATTTTGAATATTTAAAACAAACAGAAAGAGGAAAACAACTAGTTAAAAATGCTAAAAACAGAGATCTAGATCTTGACGATGCAGTAGCAGCATATCCTAAATATAAAGAATGGAAAGAAGCAGACTTTAGTCCTTTAGATGTTTTATCTAAAGTAATTAAAGCTGGAGGAATTACTTACGGTATTGAAGTTAGTGGAGGTCCAAGAAATATGCAAACAGTTTGGGACCCTGAAAGTAAAAAGAATACTATGCTTGTAGATGCTTTTGCTACGTTTGATCAACCTGCTCTTAGGAATATAGTAACAAATGCAGTAGATGATAATGATAATGAACTGTTTAAAGATGAAGAAGATGCTATAAAGAAATTAGGTCTTATAAAACAAGTTGTTTATGATAAAGACGGAAAACCTACAGATAAAATGTCTTATAAGATTCCTTATAAACATGTATTTGATCCTAGCGTAAGTAATAGGTGGCAATTTGAAGTAGCAAGTGGTAATGCAGGAGATAAAGCTAAAATTGAAAGAGATAATTGGAGTGCGCAATTTACAGCAATAAATGAAGCAGAAGCAATAGAACAAAAACGAAGCTTTAATAAGCAAAAAAGAGATTTTGAAGTAAGTAAGTTTGGAAAGTATTTAGATGAGTATAATGCAGATCCTGCTCTAGAGTATTCAACTTTTATTACAAATCAGTTTGGAGAAGAAGTAGCATCAAAACTTACAGAATTGCAAGAAACTAGCAATGTTCCAGCAGTAAGCGAGGTATTAAATTTACTAGAAAATTCAGTACAGGACTTTTATGACGACAAGAGCCCTCAAAGCCGTGCAGATGCTGCCTTTATAGGAGCATCTTTAAAAGAAGTAACTGCAGATCCTGGAACTGCTAAGTTTAAAAAAGACATAGAAACTGTATCTAAAAATATACTTACAAAATTAAACACAGGAGGAGATCCTAATGATTATTTAGATTCTACTGGTACTGGATTAAAAGACATACCTTTGTATAAGACTAGAGCTAAAAATCAAGCATTAAGTTTAGGGCTTATTGAAGTAAATTTTGAAAACATTCCTAATATAAATATGACTGATCAAGTATATGCTCCTTATGCTACTGCTAGTGCAATTGAAGGTTTAACAGCTATAGGACAAGCAGTAAGCAGTCCTATAAATATTTCAGGACTTTATAGAACTCCAGCATATAATAATGCAATATCACATACTAAAAAAACAGGAGTTCATACTCAAGGAAGAGGAGTAGATGTTGCAGGAGCGAGTATGCAAATTTTATTAGATTTGTTTGCTACGTATAAAAATATGGACGGCACTTATAACAGACAAAAACTCTTAGAAGACTTTAATTTAGTAGACGCTATAGACGAAGTAGATCATTTACATCTTGAATTTAAATAATACATTGATATGGCAAAACAGTACAGGCCTATAAATCAGTATGTAGAGGATATGATTGATCCTGAAGAACTGCAAATGCAGGAACTTAGGGATGAAGAAATAAATACATATGATGATTATGAAAGTTTAGCAGACATTGAAGCAGGTACTGAAATGGCTCAAAGCTTTTTAAAAAACTCACAAGCTTTTATAGAAGGTGCTAATATTTTTGAAGCTACAGCTAGATTACAACAATCATTAAGAAATCCTATGCTTACGTGGGATCAAAATGAAACTCTTGCTACTCAAGAATATACATGGGATATTTTAAATGAAGCTTCTGATGAGACACAATGGTGGCAGTACATGTGGAATCATGCTGACCATATTAAAAGCGATACTTATAAAGCTGAAAAGCATAGAGCAGAAGTAGAAAAAGAAAAGTTTGAAGAGTTAAAAAATTTAGAACTCGAAAAGCCTGAAGATTCAAGAGATCTCGAAAAACTTAAAGAATTTGATAGGGAAATAAACTCTTTAAATTCTGATATTGAAGATTCTAAACAAGATATAAAGGATATACAAAAAGATATTGCCGAAAGAAATCAAACAAGTCTTTCTTATAAATTACGTGCTCAAGCAGGTTTAAGCGATGAAGCTACTAATCTTATAGATTATTGGGGTAGTCCTGAAGCGGCAGAAGATCTTGGAGGTGCAATGTCTGATAGATATTTAATGGCTGCTCAAATGGGAATGGGAATTGCAGGAGCTGGACTGGCTGCTGCTACCGTTATGAATGGATGGAATCCTGTAGGATGGGCATTAGCAGGTACTCTTGCTTTAGGAGGTGGTTCAATAGGGCTTCAAATTCCTATGAGGATGAATGAATCTAAAGCTGAAATGTATGGCGCATACGAAGAAAGAATGCGTATGCTTGAAGAGAATTATGCAACTGAATATGGTAAAAATGCAAGCGGTGCTGATCTTAAAAAATTAGAAGAAGATGCCTGGAAAGGAGCAGAAGCTGTTTATGCTAAAAATATGACTCTTCTAGCAGGAGATGCTCTTCAAGTAGCTGCTGCTATTGTACCTATCTTCACAGCATTTAAACCTTTTGGTACAGCTACAAGTTTTTTCTCTAGTGCAGCAAGAACTTTAGGTAATGCTACTGTTAAATATGGATCTGCTTTTGCTTTAAATAGTATAGTAGAAGGATTTGAAGAGGCATATCAATATGATATAAAAGAAAGATATAAACACGGATATTTTGATGATCTTGATTCTGTAAGTAATTGGAGATCGGCTTTTATAGGTTCTGGAGGAATTGCTGGAGAAGCTGCGGGAGGAATGCTTGGAATGTTTAGTCATAGACATGTAGGTAGAACAAACACCAAAGAATTTAGAAATGCTGTAAGATCAGGAGCTGTATTAGGTTTAGGGCTAGGTGCAGCTTCTAGTGTAGCTATGGGTGTGGGTGGAAAAACTTATAAAAGTTATCTAACTAAACAATATGGAGAAGATGTATCTAATATTAATACTCCTTTTGAAAATTATGCTCAAGCATCTCAAATTGACGCTAGAGCTGAACTTTTTATAAATGCGTATTCAGCAGATAAAGGCAAAAGAGCTGCTAGAGCAATTAGGTTTTTAAATAACTATAAAGGGGCTTTCAATATAGATCCTGAAATGGATACTGAAAGAATAGCTACTGATTTTAATGATGCTATGAACATTCTTCAAATATTAGAATCTGAAAAATTATCTTCTGAATTTAGTGCTGAGGAAAAAAAGAGTATTCTTAAAACATCTATGATTTCAAAAATGCAAGCAAATACTAATGATAAGTTTAGTAAAGAATATTCAGAAGAAATAGAGGCAAATCTGGCTAATAAAGAAGTAAAGGATCTTTGTAAATAATTAAGATATGAGCTGTAGTTTAGAAAGAATTTGGAATAATAGAATTGCTATAAAAGCAGTTGATAATGTTTTAGCAAGACTTGATAAAATTAAAGTAGAAAATGACACCCACGGTGATAAGAATTATACAAAAGCTTTAATTGCTTTTAAAAAAACAGAACTAGAAAGGAAAAAAAGTGAATATGAAGCTAGACTTGAGCAAAGTCTAAAAGAAGTATCTAAAGCAAGGTCTGAAGCAAAAGATGATGAAGGTAATTTAATTTATGGAGAAACAACCCCCGAAAGCCTTGTAACACCTAAAACAACTATAGACGATAATCATCTAGTAGCTTGGGAAGGTCATTTAGATTCTGAAACTAATAGCATGTTTGCTAAATATCAAGGAAATCAGTTATTATCAGCATTATCTTTTAGAAGTCCTAATCTTATAAGAAAAAATAATTTATTTGGAGATATTGATTTTGCAGCTAAAGAAGCAGCTCGTATAAGAAGAAGGCAAATCCAAGACTTAATGGATTATGACAAAACAGAACCTTATGATAAAGACGATAAAGATGGTATTTTAAGAGACGGAGATCTTGTATGGGTAAACGGTACTTTTGGAATATACACTGAAAAAAAAGATAAAAACGGTAAAATACGTAGTTATTTTACAGAGCTTAGAAACGGAATTCCTGTAAGAAATAAAAAAGGAGAGAATAAATTAAAGGCTGTTAAAAAAGAAAATGTTGAAAAAAGAAAAAGTCGTACAGAACAACTAGAGGAGCAGGGAAAGAAAAATAATGAAAATAATACAGAAGGTTCTGGTACTCAAAATAAAAAAGCCGCAGAAAGAGCAGAAGAGGATGAAGAGCAGTTAGAAAAGAATAAAAACGATAAAACATTAGGAAAAGCCCCTACACCTTTAGCTTTTTATGCAGACGATAGTCGTGAAGGATATATGAGTCTTGTAAATTTATTTACAGGAAGAAATGAATTTACAAGTGCTATTTATAAATTTTTTAATATAGATCATAATAGAGAAGATCTTAAAGATCGTAAAGTATATTATACTCTAGATGAAGACAGTATACCTAGTGAATTACTAGAAAAATTCAATTCAGGACAATTATCTTTTGAGGATATATCATCTCCTGAAATTCAGGATATTCTTATAAAGAATCTAACTATTAATGTAGAAATAATAGGTAAAAACGGCAAATCTTTTACAACTCCTTTATATAATTGGAATAGATATTCTGAAGAAAGTTTTGGTAAAGATTTAGAAAGAAATGAAACCCCTAATCTTATTGAATTATTTAGTAATATTTTAGTTCTTTCTTCTCAGAATAAACTTTCTACTAACCCAAAAAAAATATTCGGTAAAATAGAATACAGTACTTGGGGAACATTTACTAATGAAATAGTACTAAGCGAAAATGAAAGCGGAGTAAGTGTTGTAGAAGAGCCTGTACTTACAAATATTACAAAACTTATATATAAAGGCGTAGGAAAAGCCCGTAAACAGATAGGTAACTTAGGTAATGTAAGAAATAGGAATATTTTTAGTAAAGGAAAGTATTACCCTATAGGAAATGAGTCAGTTTCAGAAGGTTCTGCCTTTGTCTTATTTGAAGATCCTGTAGAAGGAACAATTATTCCTGTAAAAGTTTCAGGTAGAAATCTAAATAAAAAAGAAGCAGAAGAAATTTTTAAAATAGCTTCTAAGCTACTTAAATCTATACCCGATACAGATTCTTCTTTCACTATGAAGCAAGAGTATGAGAATACGGGTCTTACTGCTTACGAATATTTAAATTTATTAACTTTTATAACAGATAACGTAGATAATGAGGGGGTTCTTTTAACAGAACGCAATTGGTCTATGGGTTTCCAGCAAAGAATAGCAGATGAAGATGGTAATACCGTTACAGACGCTTTATTTATTTATGGAAAAGATGAAAATGGAGAATCATTAATGCTTACAGCAGATGATTTAGAAAAACCTTCTACTAAAGAGGACTTTATAAACTTCGTTATTGCAAATAAAAAAAGACATTTACTTATAGATCCTATAGAAAGTGAAGTTGCTAATTCTCTTTTTGATGTATTTGATTCCCCTGTAATAAAGGAATTTACTTTTTTAGGTAAAAAATATAAGAGAGATGAAAATCTATCCTATTTAGACTTTGTACTTGAGCAAGAAATTTTACAAACTGATATAGAACTTATAGGCGGCAGAGTTCAAGCAAACCGTCAAGTAGTTGTTAGTAATTCTGTACAATTTGAAGAGGGGGAGGATTCAAGGAAAACAAAAACTAAAGCAGCGATAAAAAAGCTTATAGATGCATTTAAAGCCAAGATAAAAGAGATAAAAGATAAAGGTATTAAGACACTAGAAAGTAATACTCACTCCTATTATAGTATATCCAAAGAGTTTTATGAAAGACAAACCTCTTTCTTAAAAAGAATTCTTGGAGAAGAAGATGATACTATAAATCTAAATATGGCTTGGGGAGCTGCTATAGGTAATGTAGTAGATTCTATAGGTAGAGATGTATTTTCTGGAAAAACCGAAGCAGAGATATTAAAGAAGATTGATAAATTCATTAAAGATGCTTGGAAAGATTTACCGTCTGATTATAAAAGAGAAATTGCAATTTCAAAAAAAGTTAGAGAAGATATAGTAGATTCATTTATGACTCTTAAAGAGTCTTTAGAAGAAGACTATGAGATTTTTTCTGAAGATCTTACATTCTTTTTAGATTTTAAAGAAGCATTTGAAGATAAAGAGCGTTCAGGAGAAACTTTTAAAGGAGCTGCAGGAGCCTTAGATACTATACTTATAAATAAAGAAACAGGAGAATTTCATATTTTAGATTTTAAAAATATAAAATGGAATGCAACAGATAATATTGCAGGAAAAACAAAAGGTGAAAATTTTATTGCAAAAATAGATGACGAATCTTATGGTAAGCCTAAAAGAGAATCCTGGAGTAATCAGCAAACTTTCTATAAATTTTTATTAGAAAAAAATGGATATCCAAATAATGTTTCTTCTATAAATATATTGCCTATAGTTTCAAACTATCAACTTAATGACGGTAAATTAAATTTAACTAGTCTTAAATTTGTAGAATTACCTAAAGGAGAACAAAGTTTAAATAATAATATACTTAAACTTGAAGAGAAATCTAATATATTAAATAAAGCAAAGCCTTATTTTCCTGAAGAAGGTGTCCCACCTGTAGAACCTGATGAAGAACCTACAAAAAAAGGAGAGATTGATTTTAATGCTATTCCTGGAAATGAGGAAAACAACAATGACGATCCTATGGCAGATGAACTTGCTGTATCAGAAGTAGATGAAAGTGAATATGGTTCTGGAAATGTACAAAAAGATACTGAGTTTCTTATAAAAGCTTTTGGAGATATGATACCTATACATATTCTTAAGAAAGTATTTAAGCTAACGGAAAGAGGGGCAGATCTATTTGCTGCTTTTTATAAAGGAGCAATATATCTTTCAGAAGAAGGTGTTCTAGGACAAGGAGCACACGAAGCAATGCACATTGTAGAAAAGCTTTTCTTAACTGCTGAAGAGCTTACAGCTCTTAACAGAGAAACATATAGAAAATACTATAAAAAAGGAACTGAGGCTACTATAAAGACTCAACAAAAATTTCTTGCAGAGAAAATAAAAGAAATTCAAGCTAAGGTTAAAGCTAGTTATGGTATTGAACTTACAGAGCAAGAAGCCCTTGGAAAACATTTAAGTGAATTAAGAGCAGAAGAACTAAGAGCTTTAACTATTGATAATTATGAAGCAGGTCTAGGAAAGAAAACTTTAAATTTTTTAAAGTACACTTTAGAAAATATTTTCGCTCTATTTAGAGATCCTTCTGCTAGACTTGTATATGAAAGAATTGCAAGAGGGTATTATAAAGAAGCACCTATTATAAAAAAAGATAATACAGTTAGATATACTTCTTTCTTTGCATCAGAAGAAAAAGAAATTGACGAATCTAAAAAAGCGTTAGATAATCTTTTATTTAGTGGATTTGAAAAAAGAGACTTAGATAATCTTGCACACTATATTTTATTTTCAATTTTACATATCCATGAAATTACAGATTCTAAAAAACCTATACGAAGTATAAAAGATTTTGGATTAAAAGAAGGAGAAACTCTAATTTTTGAAGAAGGAATATTTAAAGACTTTATAGAATCAGCTCAACTTAAACTAAGTAAAAGGTTAGAAAAACTTAAAATATTTAAACCTAATGAACAGTATAGTCAAGAAGATATAAATGATAAAATAAAAACTATAGAAACTCAAATAAATAACTTAGAATCTGTAAAAGAAAATTTTAAATATTTTTATAACGATTCGACTAAAAAAGGATATTTAGTAGACTTTATAACTAAACTAGGTCTTAAAGTATCTTTTACTGAAGAAGACGCTAAAAAAGAAAGAAATAAAGATATTGCCCAGGCTACTAAATCTCATTTTGAAACTTCTGGAAAAGATAATGTAAGATTTAAAATAAAGCTTATGCTTTCTTTTATGTTAAGTAAAACAGAAGATAATAAGACTGTAAGAGACCCAAAAACAGGATGGCCTCTTTTAGAAACACCCACTATTGTGTTCCAAAAAATGCAAGATTTAATGTCTGGTATTGTAGAATATGAAGACACAAATGGAAAAGTAGTTACTGTAAAAGATCAGATTTTTAATAGATTAGAAATTGCTGCAAAGCATGATTTAATAGCTAGAGAAGTATTAAAAGAATTAAAAGAAATAACAAAAGGAAAAGGTACTTTAGATCCCGATCAAACTTTTGCAGAATTTGCAGTGTCTATGCAAAATAGCCGTTTAAACTTTCTTTCAAGTTTTATAAACTTATTGAAAAACAATCAAAGGGAGGCTAACTTTTTTAATCCTGCTGTAAATAGCCAAGCTTATAGAATACGAAATTCTTGGATAGAAAATCTTAAAAACTTAGATATTTTTAAATATGATGAATTAGAAGATTCTTTTACAGTACAAGAAAAAACTAAAGAAAATATAAAAAATGTAATTGCTAGTATTGAAGATATAATTTCAAAAGAACTAGAAAGATTAACAACGTATGTAAATGATGCAAATTTTCCAAAAGAAAATAAAGAATATCTAATACAAAATTTAGAACTAAATAAAGAGTTTTTAGAAAATTTATCTATACTACTTTCTGAGGTAGGTATAAAAATGACTCCAGAAGCAATTCAATATCTAATAGATACTGAATTAAAATTAGAGTATACTGAAAAAAGAATTGCTGCAAATTCTACACTAGATAGAGTAAGAGCAATACTTAAAGGAACTCCTATAAATAGTGATACCAGTAAAACTACTGGAGGATTGTATAATATTTTAGCTAGAGAAAATACTACTTATTTAAAGTCTTTGAATGATTTTATTACAGGCCCTTCTTTTTTTAATTATGAGAAAAACAATCACATCAAAAGAAATCATGACGCATTAATACCTTTTGTAAATGCAGTAATTGCTACAGAAAAAGAAAATGTAGAGCAAGTAATATCAGGAGCTGAGGGAAAACTAAAATACTTATATGGATTAAATAACTATATGCATATAAGAATGTTAGAATTTATGAGTTCTAGAGCAGAAGTTGAAAAATCTTTAAAAGCTAGTTGGTCTAAAGGTTCTTTGTTCTTAGATCAAATAAGAAAAGGAGCACAAGTACATATTAGAACTTTTGAATCTATAAAAGTAAATAATGGTAAAGATTTAGGGACAGAGGCTAAAAATCTAGATACTGCAAATGACCATAGTACCAGAGTAAATATGGTTCTTAACCGAAAACCTTTTGTACCATTACCTACAATGGCAGAGAAGCCTATATGGTCTTTATTAGAAGGTTTAGATTTAAATAAGTATGACTTAGCTATACGAGATAATGAGTTTAAATTTGAAAGAACTTTAAATGAAGATGGTACTTACGCACCTTTAGAAGAAGCTGTAATAGAGTTTGGAGATTTTACTATAGATATATTTTTAAATTATGCAATAAAAGAGCTAGAACGAGTTAGAAAAGTTCATAGACAATTATTTGGAAAAAATAAACTTACAGATAATCAATTAATTGATACATATCATTATGTTAAAGAGATTGAAGGTAAAAAAGACAGAAAAAGTGCTAGAGGGCTAGAATTTATAATATTTCCGCTTCTTAATGACTCTGAATTTCTTAAGAAAATAGGGTGGAAAGATGACCAGGGAAACTTTTTAGATAATGCAGATTCCCTTAAACAAGATAAACATTTAAGACCTAGAATTGCAGAAGTCTTAAGAAAAAGAGTTATTGTAGAAATTAAGGACGCTATTGATAAAGGCACTATTAAAGAAGATATAATAGATGGAGTGCCTTTTCTTTCTAATGTTCTTATAGATAAAGATATTATAGACAGAAAAACCCTAGGGATTGCAAAAACAGAAGCCGACATAGCTTATATAATAGCAGACTATGGTATTAAATCTACTATTGCTTTTATAGAATCTACTATGATGTATGCAAACGATCCTGCTTTTTATGAATCTTTGAAACTGTATACAAAAAGACATCCTGGTATAATTGCTCCAGGAACAAGTCCTTTTATGATAGATCCAAAAGATACTACATATAACGTAGCTGTTATTAAGGATTTTATATACAGTAGTACTAAATATTACAGTCAATATCTTAATGCAGCAAAAAAAGAATTAAAAAGTAAATCTGTATTTATAAATGCTACTGCTGCGAAAAAGAAAGAATTATTAAAAGCTTTGGATGTAGCTTATTCTCCTTATAAGTTTATAAATGCAACGGATGGTCAGGGATATATTTCATTTGAAAGATGGAGATATCTTATGAAAGGTCTGGGTATGTGGGACCCAAATAATACAGGAAAATGGGATGCTGCATTTGAAAGATTGAATGATCCTAATAAAAAACCTGATCCAGAAGATTTAGCATTATTAATAGCACAACCTATAAAAGGACAGCATTTTGAAAATAGATTTGAAGAATATTTAGGAAGTGAAGTTCCTACTTATTTAAAATACTCACAAGCTGTACTTATACCTGCAGTAATAAGTGGTACTTCTTTAGGTGCTCTTTCTGATAAAATGAGAAATGAAGGGGTAAATGAAGTTGTATTTGAATCTGCCATTAAAGTTGGAGCACTTTCGCCTATAAGGGTTATAGATGCAGAAGGTAACTTTACAGATACTGTTAAAGATGAAGAAGGAAACCTTGTAAAAATACCTTTTAATGTTTTCACTCTTAAAAATAAATACTGGAGACTTCAGCAACAACTCACTCCTCATGAGGAATCCGATACTATGGTAGGATCTCAAGTACAAAAAATGGTATTAGCAGATTTTAAAGCTAGTGATATGTTTGATCTGGATGGAGAAATGTATTCAGGAAGAGATATAAGAAAACATTCACATGAGATAGATAGAATTTTAGCAGATCTTGAAAGATACTCTATGTTTAAAGAATGGGGAATTAGAGTTAATGCTGACGGTAAGTTTTTTATAAATGATTTTAATAAATTTTCTAAAGTCATTATTTCTACTCTTAAAAATAAATCAACTACCCCTTCTAAATTAATAGAGTCTTTACAACCAAATGAGCAAGGAACAGACTTTGTAGTTCCTTTAGATGCTAACTATAGTTACAGAGATCAAATAAACTCTACTATAGCTTCTATGATTACTGATAGATTAATAAGAGTTAAAACTACAGGAAACTCATTAATAATGATGAGTGGTTTTGGGTTTACTCCTGTTAAAGGGTTTAAAGATTTAACACCAGCAGAACAAGATAAATTACGTAATAATACTTTTGTAGATAGATTACAACCTGTAAGATTACAAGGAGAAGGTGAAAATCAAACAGTACTTGCAGCTCAAGTATATTTACCTCATAGATTTAAAAAACTTATTTTAGATTATAATAAAGCAAATAAGGGTAATCCTAAAGCACCTACAATAGATATAACTAACGCTAAACAAGTTAGAAACTTTATAAAAGATAGAAAATTATTTCAATCAGTGGCATATCGTATTCCTACTCAAGGACTAAGTTCTGCAGAAGCGTTAGAAGCTGTAGGATTTTTAGATGAATCTATGGGAGATACTATTGTAGTATATAATGAACTTACTGCAAAAACAGGAGCTGACTTTGATATTGATAAGTTATTTATAATGCTTCCTGAATTTAAAATAAACAAAGAAGGAAAACCTGTATATATTAAATGGCATAAAGCACCTGAAGGAAAAAATGAAATACAATATAACAGAGAGATTTATAAGAACTCTAAAGAGTTTAAAAAAGCTTTAAGAAATAGAAAAATAGATATATATTTTTCAATCCTTACCTCTCCAAATTCTTTTGTACGACTTACAAACCCTTTAGATTCTATTGCTCTTAAAAATGCGTCTGCTGAAATACAATATTTAGAAGCTAAAAAAAATCTAACTAATGAAGAGATTAATAGAGCTGAAAGTGCTGATTTTAGCAATTATTATAGTATTGTAACTAAAATTTTAGAGTCTAAAGACGATTTAGAATGGTTCAGCCCTTCTAATCAATTATTTATAAAAGAAAGTTATCAAGCAGGACAAGCAGGAGTAGGACAGAAAGCAAATCATTCTTCTGATCATGCTATTTCTACAGATACAATAGTAGATTATGAGCATTTAGAGTCTCCTTTATATTTTGAAGATTGGATGGGAATAGGTGCTAGAACAAGAACTGGCAAAACAGATTTAAGTACTACAGAAGATTCTAACGGTAATTTAATTTCTTCTTTAATATCTGCGAGACTTGATGGCTTTTTAGATATAGCAAAAGATGACTATATAACGAGATTAAATGATAATATTTTTACTTCAAACCTTTACTCTCTTTTAGATAGAACAGGTGTTTCTCCTGAATGGTCTAATAAATTTATGTCTAGTCCTGTTCTTAAACAATGGGTAAAAAGAACCAAGTATATAAATTCTCCTGTAACAGAATTTCCTACAGTTAATGGGGTAAGAGTATATAGTGCAGAACAAGAATTGCGATTAATACTTACAAAACAATTCTTAGAGACTGATAAATCTTTAGCAAGTAATGAAAGTCTTGTAAAAATAGAGGGAAATAAAACTACTCTTCGTGAATTAGATCTTACTAATCAAACTACTAGAAAAGATTTTGCCTCTGTATTAGGAATTCCTTTTGTAGAAAATGAAACCGATATTCAAGATATATTTACTATAGAAAGTTTAGTTGATATATTAGACTCTTCTAAAAATGTAGAACATGAAGCATTAAAAAATATTGCAATATTAGATACTTTTTTATCTCTTAAAAGCAGAGCCTCTTATCTTAATAAAGTTGTTATTGCCTCTAAACATGACACAAATGGTGCTTATAAAGGATTAGTAGGTTCTTTACATGCTTTAAATTTAAAAGATACAATACAGAATGACCCACTTTATAAAATTTTAGGATTTAATGAGAGGTTTGAAGGTACTTCATTAGGTAAATATGAAGAATATGGCCCTAAATTAATGGCAAATTTATTAGGAGGATATAGTATTTTAGTTAGGGATAGTGCAGCTAATATTATATACGATATAGCACAAAAAGCAGGTAAAGAATTTGCAGCTAAAAGCGATGAAGAATTTTTTAAAGGAATTTATAATGCTTTAACTTCTTATATATACTCTAAAACTCCTTATTTTAAATCTATAAATATAGCTTCTTTACTATATGACAAAAAAAATTCAAAAGGAGAAGTGACTAATGTGTCAGTAGCTTCTGAACTTTGGAATTATCAAAATAATGAAGATAGCCCTATAAAAAATAACCTTTTAATACAAACCTTAAAAGTAGAAACGTCACTACAAGGAAAATCTTCTGACATAAATTACATTTCTTTTGATGCTACTGAAGTAAGAGAAGGAATAGATAAAGACGATCTTACAAGACATTGGCAAAATCTTTTTAACCATGAAGATCAACAAGTAAGAGCTTTTGCTAAAAGATTATTTGATTTTTCTTTAATAAGTTCAGGTTTCTATAAAACAGTAAATTCTTTTGCAGATCTAGCTCCTTTACAAGTAGAAATAGACACTAATATGTTTGAAGACTTTAAAGTTATTTCTTCAGGACTATTTATGACAGATGAAGATATTTCAGATTTTTTAAAATCAAATGTTAACAATACTAAATTAGTTCCTGAATACTACCAAACAAAATTAAATGAGGAAAAAGATGCAACAATCGTTTTCCATGAAAAAGTAGATGGGTATAA
>Ga0098061_1000191_pt1 | contig 27080 bp, 26 predicted proteins | sample 22_taG_FD_92579 | JGI IMG/M metagenome (GOLD analysis project Ga0098061, IMG submission 92579) | Marine viral communities from the Subarctic Pacific Ocean - 22_ETSP_OMZ_AT15343 metaG | ecosystem: Environmental > Aquatic > Marine > Oceanic | place: Subarctic Pacific Ocean | collected 2015-01-20
ATTAGCAATAGCCGAGGCTATGATAATTTTCGACATATCTGACAGCGATGAACTTGACGATAATGTCAATCCTGTTGCCATTTTATTTATCTCCTATTTTTAAAGGTCTTTTTTTAATTTTCTATAGTCATTAACAGAAACCTGCCCATTGGCAAATGCTGTAGATAAGTCTCCTAAGTTCCTAAATGCACGCTTTGGTTGCGTTGGAGCACCCTGCGTGGTAGGTGGAACCTTATTTACAGCAGGTTCTGTAGTAACTGATTTATTTTTTCCAGCTATATCTTTTAGGTTTTGATTAGCAAGTTTAACTGATTGACTAAATGTCATAGTGCTATTCCAGCCTTTCCAAACATTGGCATCATTCCTGACATCAACGCTTAAACCTAAAGTTGAAGCTGTATCCCTAACAACAGAATCTAAATCTTCAAGATTTTCAGGAGTAAGGTTAGAGCCTTGGCTCTGAGGGTTGTCCATGTTTTCCAACAATCGGTCAAGTTTCTCCTCTTTTGCAACTCTTTCTCTATCTGCAATCTTTTGGTTCAATATATCTTTTTGATCCTCATCTAATATAGATGAAAAGTCATTCATAAATTCTGATATTTGAGCCTTAGCTCCGTCCTGAATTTCTTGAACCTTTTGGTTAGTGTACTGCTGAGCACGACCTTGTGCGTTATCAAACGCACTCTTTCGTTCTTCCAGCACCTTATCCAGGTCATCTTTTGTTAGGTATGAAGGTTGATTAGCTTCTTCTGCCGTAGCTTCTACGTTTTTTGCAGCCTCTGCAACCTGGTCTACCTGTTGTTCAGTAGTTACTTCTTCAACAGGTTGTTCTTCAGAAACCTTAGTTTCCTCAGTTTGTTCAATATTATCTTTTTCTGTGGTCATAGCCGTAGCCTCCCAATCTTTTACTATTTTTGATTATAATATTCATTTTATTGTCCTGCAACCCCATGTTGAGGTAAATACTCTTCAAATGGGAATGCTGACTTCAGTTCATCTTCTCTTCCTGCATTAAAAGGGCTCATTAAAGATTCAGCAAAGCCCCACCTATACAAGAAGGCATCAAGTGCTGGATTTACCTTTCTTAACTCTACTCGTATTCTCTCCCATTCTCTTAGTGCCTGTTTAAATCCTGGGTTGTTATCTTCAATTAATTTTTGTTTTCTATCATTATATTTAGATAGATACCATTCTCTGTATACAGTATCGAATTGCCCTTGATATCTAGTTTGGAATACTTCTTTTCTTGTGTCTTCCCAGTACTGTGGAAAATATTCATCTCTTCTTCTGTAGAACTCTTGATTAAACCCAGTGGTATCCCATCTTGCACCATATAACTTATCTTTAGCATATGCTTCATATTCAGGTATTGCCCATTTTTCTCTCCAACCATCAAGTTCTAACTCTCTAGCCTCAAAATCAAACATATATCCTAAGTCCCATTTATCATCAAACATTATTTCAGCGTATTCATCGGCAGCAAAGTCTTCAACTTTTTCAAACTCTCCCATTTTTCCTTTTATTGCCTGAAAATATGCATCAACATCTGGGTACTTTTCTTGTATTGCCTGCACTTCATATCTATATTGTGATCTAGCTTTTTGTTCTTCAAGTACATATTGCTCAATGCTAATCATATTTGACCTAAGCCTACTCTCAGATTCCCTGACTTCTTCTAAGTACTCTTCTCTTGCATCATCCACATCATTGTCTTTTAGCTCAAAGTTTCTATCTAAACTTGATCCTCCTACAACTTTCCTTTTTTCAAATATTTCTTCTTCTAATTGCCTTAACCTCTGAACATTTGGATCAGCTTCTAGATCAGGTGCCGAGTTTATTATTCTTTTCTGAACATCATTCATATTTCTCCAGTTAACATTAAAGTACTGTTGAGCCAGCATGTCCCTAACTTCTTTTCTTTTTTCGTACTCACTAATAGGACTTGTTCTAAGTCCAACAAATTCAGTTCCTCCACTAAGTAAATTCCAGTCTCCATTTTGAAGGATAGATTCTAGCCAGAATGGCATAGACTTCAGTCCTAACTTTCGGAACCAATCTCCTCTAAATGGTTTCATCTCTTCTCCTAGGAAGTTAGCTCCCATAGCTGTATCCCACATAGTAGAACCTACTGGAGAGCTTCTTGATCTTATCCAATATGCAAGTTGGTTATTGTGTAAATAATCTCTTATACCCTGATCGTCAAACCCAGCTTTACCTCTACCTGCACCAGTTAGTAATAAAGGTGAATCAAGAATATCTCCTCTAAATGCAGGGTCATCAGCTAATTTGCCAAACAATCTGGCCAAAGATACCCACGAAGAACCAAACCCAACATTTATGCCACCTATTTCTGTAGATAAAAATTTACCACTTGTTGGGTCTAGGTGAATATAGTCTTCTATGTTTTTGCCTGCTGCTTTAGCTGACATTGCAGCAAAACCTACATGTGTTGCTATACCAGCACCCATCATAGCTCTTATTGCACTTCTGGCTTCATCACCTTGCAAATTACCTTTTAAAACAGAACCTACTAATCCTATAGTGGATCTTGTATATGCTGGAGAGAAAAATACAACAGATCTTTCTATATTAGACTGCCTTGCACTTATACCAGCTCTCCTGCTTGAAAATGCTCCAGTCATGCCATTTATATGTTCTCCTAATTGCCTGAGTTGTCTTTCCATAACATCTGCTGGAATGTTTTTATTTAAGATTGCTTTTTCTCCAGCTTCCCATAACCCCTCTCTTATAATATCTCCGTATGCTTCAAAGCTGGATTGGAATCCATCTAATACATTCGAACCCTTTTCTATAAAATACCTAGCTCGTTTAAATCCAGGTACTGAATCTTTTGCTGCAGTATTAGTAAGGCGACCTTCAGTTAATAATTTTGTGAAAGCATTTTTTTGACCTCTAACTCTAAAATAGTCTTGTCCTGCACTACTAATCAATACTCCATAATTTGCCATTCGACTAAAGTTTTCATGTTTTTTTGCAATTAATTCTGCGTGTATTCTTGGAGCATCAGAACCTGCTGTGATAAGCCTAAACATATTTACTGAAGCTTTTGACCAAGTTTTTAAATACGGATTATTTGGTCCTTGAGTAGGTATAGCAGCTATACCTTTCATTAGTGTAGGCAAACCATGTAAGAAACCTGTACCTGCGTCAAATCCTGTTTGAACTACTCTAAGGTAGTCATTTACATCGCTGGTAGTTTTAAGGAACCTGTCGAAACTATTTTCTTCATTTATATTTAAAACTCTTTCTATGTGTTTAGCAGTTTTATCATTAAAAAATAGATCTCTATCTCGCAATGCTTTAACTTCATTCTTTATATCGCCTCTTTGATCTCTAACCGCTCTAAATCTAAGATTTTCTTCCCCATAAAGATTAGAAAGTTTTCTGGTTTTATCATTTAATACGAAATCTTTTTTATCAATATATTGTTTTACAAACTCTGTATAGTTTCTAGTCTCTTTTTCATACCTAACATCTAAGTCATCTAAAAAGTCTTTAATAATTCTGTTTACATCTTCATGAGCACTTGGATCATTGCTTTTAAGTATATCCTTAATTTTATTGTATTCTTTGTTCCAGTTTTTACTGGTTCCTTGTATTCCCGCCAATAGATCTGTTTTGCTCTCTCTTAATGCCTTATTTAAATCATCAACTATATCGTTTCCAAGTGATGATGCTACAGTAGTGAAATTTTTAATTGATGCTAGTTCGCTTTGCTTTTCTCTAAATGTTTTAGCCCTATCTCTATACTCATTTAATTTCTTTGTATTTATTTTTGCTGCTTTTAGTTGCTTATGAGATATATTCTCTAATCTTCTAACTACTCCCTCATCTGCAACTTCTTTGTATACAGACTTTAAAAATTCCTCAAGCATTATTGTTTCATCTTGCTGATAAATTAAACCTCTTGCTTCATCTTCTATACCATCTAAAACATTATCAAAAACTCTATTTCGCTTTATAGTTGTTGTTCTTAGTGGCCCACCTGCTATTCTTGATACATCTTGAGCATCTACTAAACCTTGAACTTCATTTTGTGCTTCAGCCATATGATGAACATAGTTTCCAGTGGTATTGTCAAATAAGTTATCTACATTAATGCCCTTTCTTTTCAATAAGTGAGCACCCTCATCATAAACATTATAATATCGTTTTAGATAGTTATTTACCTCTGCTGGCAAATTAAAGTATTGTTCATACATTCTAATTGGTTTGCCCATAGGTCCCTGCCAATCTACTACCATTCCTGCCATATCTAAGAAATCCGTAATGTTCATAACTATCTGGTCTTTTTTTGGAGCTACTAAATCAGTGTTGTTTTTTACAAGATCGTTAATCATATCATTTGTCAGTCCACCCATTTTCCTAATATTGTCCCACTCAAACTTCTTGCCCGTGTACTTAGGATCAGACATAAAGTTGTCTCCAAAATGATGAACTCTAGTTACTCCATCATTGTCTATCCATGAAAAAGCATCTGCTTTTTTACCTTTGTTATACATAGGAGAATCAGGATTGTCGTATGCTCTATCTATTTCTCTCTTAAAATTCCTCATTAATGCATTAGATACAGATGGGTCATCATTGATAATATCATCAATACTGCCGCCAAGCTTTTTCTTTGATTTTGTAGATATAACTAACTTATTATTGTCTAATCCTCTTTGGGTTGCCTTTAATATGCTAAATGCTGCTTTAGCATTTGTTATTGGAGCTCTTGCTTCATCTCCTATCATAAGTGAGCCTTTAGAAACCCCCCTTTGTGGCGGAAACATAACATTTCTAACTTGATTTAAATTTGCAAATGAATCTGTTTGTTTATACTGAATATTTCCAACATATCCACCAATAGTTCCTGGCGGATCCATAGAGCTTTTCATGCCAACTATTCCTGATGCTTCTCCTGGAGACAAACCCTCTTCTGTTAATCTTTCACGAGCAACATTTGTTCTCTTTTGGTTTAGATAAGCCTGTGCTTCTACAAGATTTTCCCTTTCAGTTTGGGTTAATTTTTGTAACTGCCCAGGGTTTGCAAAATGTTGATATTCATGTTCTAAAACAAAGTTTTCAAAATCTTCATATGTAGGAAATGTTTCTTTATCTGCCCTTACTCTTTTCCAAATTGCTTCACCAACTTCAAGATCTCTACCTGCATATTCAAATCCAGGAGTCATTCCTTGAGCTGTTTCAGCTAATCCTTGTTCATAATCTTGTCTAATTTTCTTTCTATCTATTATAATTTGATGCACTCTTTGATCTGGTTGTGCTGCTCCTGTTGGCCCTGTAAATCCAGGCTTAAGTTCTTTGGGTGTGTGTGAAATCCATGCCACTGCACCCGCTGGTGCATATGGATTTTTTGCTGACAGTAATTCAGGATCATCAACTACTGGAATGTTTTTGTAAAATTTTTGTTGAGTAGGAGTATTTGCAATATCTTCAAATCTTACCCCTTTGTCATTTAACTTTGAAACATTATAATTTTTTATAGGATCATATACTTGCTGTCGGATTAAAGGGTTTTCTTCGTACACAGCAAAAATATCTGTTAAAAACTGTGCATATGCGTTATTAGCTTCAATTTCAGCAGTTTCTAGTTCTATTAGTTTGTTTTGATATTCTTTAGTAGGTCTTCCTTTTGCTTTTTTTGCTTGCTTTAAATCAAGCATTTCTTGTTCTAGTTTTCCCCATCGCTGAACTTTATCATTAAATCCTCCCTCCATATTTAAGTATTTATTGGTAAATTCTTTAAAGGTTTTTATTTCGCTTAAACTATGTGCTTCAAAACCACCTGTTTTTTTTGCCAACTTAAATGCTTCGTTAGCTGGACTAAAATCAACTACATAAGTATCAACTTTATACGCCTGCCCAGAATTATATTTAATTTTATGTCCTTTGCCTGCGTGAATTCCTGTTTCTAAAGTAGATGGGCGATTGGTCATGGTTTCCCAGGCACTCATATTATCTGCACTAGCATTTAACTTGCTAACTACGCCTGCTATTTCTTTATCATCTAGTCCTGATCTTTCTGTTACTTCTTGTGCAAACTTTTCTAAAGTCCTATTTCTTCCTTTGCTTTCTAAGATACCTCCCCCATAAATTACACCATTAACATCATATATACTCCATTTTCCCGTAAGCGGCTCAAAACCTAAAAACTTTTCTCCAGTAAGTATTCTGCCTTTTCCGTATCCAAAAACGCTTTCCATAGCTGCATTTCTTTCATTTGAAATTACTTTTTCAGTACCAATAGGTATAGTAATTAAAGCTTGTTCTTCATTCCTTAGAACACCATCCCCTAATTTAACCTGTCTTGTTGTGTTTACAAAAGGTATATTATGTTTATCAAGTATATCTTTTAGATTGTCACCTTTTTTCCTAAATTTAGATACTATGCTCGTAACAAGGCTGTCTCCTTTTACGATATCATCATTAAAAGCAAGTAAAGCTCTGCCTTCTCTAGTTGAAGCTAAAGTATATGCGGGGTTAAGTATTTTATGTGTATTTTTTAACGCAGTCATAAAATATCTGCCAGGATTATATCTACTTAATCCCTTTACACGATCACTGTTTGCGTATCTTAAGAAATCACTAATTAGTCCTTCATTGTTTACACCTAAAGCTTCTAATGTAGAGTCATAATTTGAAGGATCAAAAACTTCTGTATTAGGAATAGTGGTATTTTTAACATCATCTAAGTTAATGAGTCTTCCACTTTTGGCTCTAATCCTAATGTCTTGACCTCTATATATTGATTTAGCCCACTTTTTATAATCATCAGTTTTTACAGTATTTTTATCTAATGCCTTAAAAAAGTCTTTTAAGTTTTTTTGCGTTAGGTCTAGATTTCTAAGCTCATTATCAATCCCCTTATATTCTTTTAAGAGTTCTTTTCCGCCTTTTCTTACTTGTTTTACACCAGGTAATGCACTTGCCATGGTAGATATACCTTTACCAATAGGTCTTGCTATTGCACCAAGTGGTATGGCCATAGTTGCCCATCCAATAGGATCACCAATAAGTTCTGCAGCACCTTTAACTCCTAAATTAAATCCAAATCCTTCTCCTTTTTCTTTTCCAATTCTTACTGTTGCAAATTCAGCTTGTCTCCATGCTTCACCAGCACTCATACCTCTAGATCTATTTCTTTGAACTTGTTGACTAAAAGGAGTTGATATATTTCCCATCCACCATTCAGTAGTTTTTTGCCAACCCTCAAGACCAGCCATTGCTGCTTTACCTAAGTGCTTAAATGGATTTAAACTTATACCATCATCATTAGGGAGTTCTACGCCTGGTTGCATTTGTACAGGTTTTGATACGTTCTGGTTTGCTTCATGTAACCCAAAACCATGAACTCCGCTTAATAATCCTTTATAGACTCTATTTTGTGCTGATTGAGTTCTTTCTATTTCCTGCTTTATAGCTCTAGTTTCAGGTGTATCAAAAAACTGACCTTGCCTTTTAGATTGCTCTAATATGATTTTCAGTCTTCGTACTTTTTCTTCTTCTTTTTCTTTATCTCTTGTTTTATTTTGCCAAGCTGTAGTACTTTCCCATGGCGACCTATCTCCAAATGGTGTTCTCATAAATCACCTACGCTATCATTGCTGATAATTGTCCAAATGGGCCAGTCTCCTGGAATGCTTGAGGAGTGACATCTTGTGCCATTCTTATAAATGTTTGAGGATCAATACCTAGGGCAGACAATGCACCTTGAAGGTATTCTAATCTGCCTGGCGTCATGTCTGTTAACTGCCCCATAGTAGGAACTGATTCAAATGGCATTTCTCCAGATAATATAGTTACAAACGCACCAAGTGCCTGTGGATTAGAAAGAAGAGCCAACAAAGAGTTCATTTCTGATGATCTTGTTTCAGACTGTATTTCAGCCAATCTTTCCTGTGCTGTTAATCCGCCTCTAGCAAGCAATGCTTGTAAGTTTGAATTTTCTTCTTCTGATAATCCACCTCTTTGTAACTCAAGTTGAGCAGCTTGAAGTTCTTGTGGATTAGCATAACCACCCAAAACTCTAAGTGTTTCAAGATCCATCTGTGCACCTTGAGCACCTGTTGCCTGCTGACCTTCAAATGTTTGAATGTCTTCTCTGACAAGATTCTGATAAGTTTGTTCAGCTGTTCTAAGGCTTGCCTGATATGTTTCTTCCGCTTCTCTTAAGTCATCTTCTCTGTCTTGCTGAGCTGTAAGTAACTGGTCAGACCTTTCGTATTGAGCTTGAATATCTGCAAGCTGTTGGGTTCTAAGAGTTGCTGCATCCGCTAAAGCCTGAGTTCTGGCTGTTGTGGCTGCTTGAGCTTGTTCTGTTCTGATAGTTTGTCGTTCTGTAGCAAGAAGCACTTCTGCTTTTGCTGCTTCTGCGATCTCATATTCGTATTTTGCCTTTTCGTATTCTATCTGTGCGGTTTGCAATGTTTGTGCAGACCCAGTATTTATTCCTGCAACTAATTGAGCATCTGTGCCAGTTAATTGAGCTAATGCTACATTATAATCATTTCTTATTTTTTCTATATCTTTAAGGTCTGTAAGTTCAGAAGCTCGTAATGCTGTAGCATCATCACTGTAAATTAACATAGCTATAGTTTCAGCAGAAGTATTATTAGCATTAGCTATTGTTGTTTGAGCTTCAGTTTGCATCTCAATTACATCAAGTTGAGTAAGATTAGATGCTCCAGCTATTTTTTCTGCTGACATGTTGTTAATTGTAGAAACCTGATAAGCACTTTCTTTTTGTGTTTGTGCTACTTCTAGTTGAGCTTCACTTTGTAATCTAGCAATAAATTCTTTACTTGAATTTGTGGCAACAGCTATGTTTTCTTGTATTTCACCTTTAATTCTTTCTACATCTCTTTGGGTCATGCCTGTAATTTCAGCTACTTCAGCAGCACTTCTAGTATTTATTAGTGCTACCTGCTGAGAAGATAATCCGTTGATTTGTGCAACATCTCTAGATGCATTTGCACTAACTTCTGCTACATATTCTCTAGACTGATTAGTTGCCTGTGCAATCATTTCAGAACTTCTTAATTGAGAATTATTAATTCTTTCACTGGAAGCCATTTGCATTTGGTCACTAGCAAATCCTATTTGAGATCTGTAATTGGCACTTTCCTGTTCCATTCCAATTTGATCTAATCTTCCTTGAATTTCTGCTACAGGAATATCAATTTTTGTTGCTTGATCCATTCCTTCTAATCTTTCTAGCTGTGCTTGTTCAAATGGGCTAGTCCTAGCTTGTGCATCATAAAATTGTCTTAATAATACTGCTGGCATTGAATTACCTGTAGCATCAGACATTCCTGCTTCAACTATATTTTTTGGTAAAACTGCTTGGCCTCCACCTTGAATTGTTTTTATTGCCTGCATTGCTTCATTAAACATTCCTGGAGTTATTTGTCTTTGTGTTTGAGAAACTAAAGACTGATCTTCAGTTGCAGCAGTTTCAATTTCTTGTTCGTCTCTTGTTAGCTCAGAATACCTTTCTTCTGCCATAACTCTATCTCTATAGTCTGGTTGTCCTGTTACAGGATTTATTTGAGCTCCTGCCATTGAGAGATCACTTCCTTTATTCTCTATAAGTTGGTTTAATAAATCAATATCATCAGAGTAATATTGTTCTGGTGTTATACCAACTTTGCTAAGTTCTTGTAATAAATAGTCCTGTTGAAAAGTTGGCTGACCTCTACCTGCTCTTGATAAGCCTTCACCAACCCAATTTAGCCCCGTTCTCCATGGGTTTAATTGAACTAAGCTTCCTAGTTTATCCCTAGCTTCTCGTAATTCATTATCATACTGTTCCTGTTGTTCATAAGTCATAGTGTCATAATATCCTGCTTTATCTCTACCTGGATTTGCTGCTCGATTTTGTCTGTCCCGTTCTTGGAGGTTCGCAATATCTTCTTCACTGTAATCTTGTTCAATTCCCCAATCAGCCCCACCTCCTGCAGGCGGCCCGAACATTGGGAACATATCGTCTATACCTTGGCCAAGAGGCATCCATGACCTAGGGTCCATATTAGGCTGACTTGAAACCAGTTTGTAAGGATCCATATAGCTGGTATCTCCTTGAACTACATTTTGACCACCCTGGTACTGCTGCGGTTGGAATGGTATTTGAGCATCATATGAAGTAGGTAATTGAAAACCTGCCAAATCTGCATTAACTGATCTTGCAGTAGAAGGAGGAGGAGCAAGTCTATTCATACCTTGCATCATATTTGCAAATGTTGGTTGCTGCCCTAATTCAGCACTAAAAGGAGTCGGGTTACCTCTCTGCCTATTAACATCAATATTGCCTGTGTTAGCTAAAAACGGCATTGCATATGGATTTTGTTGTCCATAATATTGGTTTGCATAATTATAGTTTGAAAAATATGGGTTATTAGGACTTGAAGTGTTAGTTCTCATCATTTCTTCAAAGCTAGGATCAACACCTACAACACTAATTTTTCTTGAAGGCGATGCAGACGGATACATCTCATTATATCTGTTTAAGGCATCTTGCTCATCTAATCCATAAGAAGTTGTGTATTGAGTCCTACTTCCTATTTGTCTTGGATTACCTTGTTCATCAAGATCTTGTTCATCAAATTGAGGATCTTCAATTAATATTTGCCAAGGTTTTGGATTTTGCATTGTCATAATGGCCTCCTAAATGGTGTGTCTGGCTCACCTACATGATAAGGTCTATTGGGGTCTCTTGTTTTTTTAACTGGTCTTGTTGAATTAGGATCAGGAACACTTAATCCACCCATGCTATCGTTAATATTTTTAAAAGCTGTTTCGATCATTTCGAAATATCTTACAAAGCCAGCTTCTATTGGCTTTAATCCCTTTAATGTCTTTTTTGTATTATCTGTGTACGCCATTTTATCCTAACCCTGGTGGCATATCTCCACCCATAGTTGGTTGAGGTCCTCTTCTAGGACCTGCAATTTGTGCTCCAATTTGATTCATTTCATCTACGCTTCCAGGCATTACTGGTCTTACTGGTCCACTACCGACTCCTGCCTGGTTTCCTTGTGCAAAGTTACCAGCATTAGGTAATTGCATAGCACCTTGCGTATTCATTATATTCTGAGCAATTTCTGCAGGATCAAAGCCAGCTTCTGCTCCACCTTGAGCTGCCTGAACTGCTTGCTGTAATATTGGAAGGCTTTGTGCAGCCAACATGCTAAAGGCCTGTTGTATCTGTGGAAGGTTAAAGAAGTCTTCTGCGATTCTGTTACCAACAACCTCTAGTGGGTTTGACACGCCTGCCTTGCGTAGGGCAGTAGTCCAGTCTACAAATCCAGTTCTCCATGTATCTCTCCACAATGACAATTTTCGTTCTTGTTCTTCAGGACTTGTAGATGTTAAACGAACTGTGGAAACATAATGGCCTCTAATATCAGCAGGTTTGATCTTGGCGTCAATAGAACCCGCCTCTGTGTTACCAAATACGGTAACTGTATCTCCTATTACATTTTCTACAATCCTAAGCACAATTTCGTTTGCTTCCTGTAATCCACGTTCAGTTGCATCAACTACAGCACCGAAGTTTAAACTTGCGATACCTGCTAATACTGCAGTGTGATATCCAGATGCAGCTCCTTGAGGCCTTTCACCTCTAGCTACTGCTGGAACTGTATTTGCCTCGATTGCTCTTTCCAATGTACCCATTGCCTGAAGAATACTTTGAGGGGCTTCACTTACTGTTTGTGGCTCTACCTCAACATTTGGCGGAACATAGTTTCTAGCACCAGGTTCCTGTGAAAATTCCTGCATGACTTCTTCCGTCATACCTCTTGGTCCTTTGAAATTCAATGAAGACCAAGCGTTCCTAGATACAATATCTAAGTATTGTGATGCTAGTCTTGATTCTGCTCTAATCATTCCAAAGTTACCAGCACCTATGCCTCTGTATAAATGTTCAGGTTTACTTCCGATTGTTTTTATTCCTGTTTGAGGATGGAATATGATCCATGGGATTCTTCCATATGCATGACGCCTAGGCTCCATTGCCCACACACCATTCGCTAAATAACCTACATGCGTAGATGTCCATACTTCTGCGAAATCACATTTTCCATCTTTAGTTTCACCTTGGAAATCAGGGAAATGAGCCATTATCCATTCAGAATCAATCTCAGTATTACGTATAATCCATCGTGGGTGTGTACTTGCTAAATCCCATACACATTCTTGTGGGTTTACTACTTCTGAAATAATTGGAAACTTAAACTTTCTATTTTCTGTAATCTCTTTGACTTGTCTTTCGTATTCAGACATATCGCCACCTTCTTCAGGTGGTTCAGGCATTTCTCCCCATTGATGTCCAGCAAACTCAAACTTAACCAAAGATACTCCATATAATCCTTGATGTTTTACAATTTCTCTTTTTACAGGAGTGTTTTGTTCAAGCATGTGATGTGCACCATTTAAAAACTTTTCAAGTAATTCTGCTCTAGCTGTAGCTCTTGGGCCAGGTGGAGGCACATCAATATCCATAAACCTAGGGGAGGCGTGGGCTACCAATGTATCAATGATGGAATGGAATGTTCCTAAGTTTACCTTAGTTCCGCCTAGAGGGACGGAAAAATCGAACTCCCCTAGATAAAATTCATCAGCTTCTGAGCAATTATCGTAAAATTTTGCAAAAAAATCTGCAGCACCACCTTTAGATAATTGTGTTTTTACCCACGCTTCACTAAGCGTAGGTTCGTTTAAAGGTGGCGAAGATAGCAAATCGACAGTTTCTTCATGGGCCGATTCTGCTTCGCCTGTATTTACTCTATAGCTGTTAACCATATCAGTCTAATGCGTCCATTAATATAGATTCTTGCTCTGTGCTAATCTCTACCACTTCTCGTAGTTCTTTTAGCTGTTTTGCTTTTCTTTGTCTTTTCATGCGGGCTATTCGCCCTTCTGTATAAGATACACCATTTTGAGTCAATGGTGCAACAGTTTTAATTGTAAAGACTGGTTCATATCCTTCTTCCATAGCTTCTGGAGGATCACAGGCCATTAGTGCTAGCACCTCGGCGTCCACCCAGTCATCATGCTGTGTGTTAGGGTGGGTAAAACTATAGGTCAAGCCATTTTGTTTTACCTCAATCGAGTCTAGTTCGTTCTGCAATTTAGTCCATTCTGGAGGAAAAGTCGTTGTTCCATTTTGCAGAGCTACAGCATAATTAAGGAATAGCTGATACTTGGTTTGAGGAGTGAACTTCTTGCCAATCACAGGGACGCCGAGATTTAACAATTCGTCAAATAATACATCACCACCCATACCTGATGAGTCCATCATTACTGACTCACAACCCCATTTTTTAATCTCAGACACCAAGGTTTCCTTCTGTAATACCCAGTCAGTTTTAAGCATTTCATAAGAATAAACTGATTCTCTGGTAATTCTGTTCTTAATTATCAATACAGTAGGGTCAACCTGTTTTCCAAGGTCAAGACCTGCTACGTACTTATGTCCGTCAGTGGGGCGAGACAAGGAAGCACCTACAGCAGCATCTTCAATCTTTTTAAAGAATCCACCACCTACATCTGGCTGTTTAGCTAAAACCATCCTTTCCCATATCCACTCAGTAGTAGTTTCTTTTTGTTTATATATATTTTCTTTTTGCTGGTCAGTTAGATACATATTGTCAAAACTTGTAGCTGTGACTGCAAGATTTTGGAGGGAAGGGTTGTTTTCTGCATATTTAAATTGCCTAGAAAACCAGTGTGATCTTGAAATAGGGGGGATACCTTCTGCAAATATTCTACCCATACGACCAGGTGACTCAGTTACCCATTCCACCTTGTCCCACGCTATTTGTTTGACGTCCTGAGATTCTGCAATATGCAAAAAATCAAGACCCACAGTTTGTAGTGTTTCAGGGTTATCTGCGGATCGTAACTCCCAAAGCACACTCTTGCGGACAGTATCGGATGAGAAAACCCCGTTGGGCTGCCTCACTTCTAATTCTACATAATATTCATCTTCATGCCAACATGATCCACGACCACCTGCCCTTGAATAATCTTTCCACATGTATCTAGGTATATAGGCTTTCATCTCATTCCACACCTGTCTCATCTGTGCCTTGGTCGGGGCAACAGTCCATATGTGAATATCAGGGACTAGGGTATCTGTTACATCATTGCCATTAACAATAAATTTGGTTTTGCTTGCTTCAAGTATAGTACTTATGGCCTCTTGAATAGCTGCTCTTCCCTTGCCTGCTCTTCGTCCTGCCCACACCCATTTACGCTTGGCTTGGTTTCTGTGTAAAGCATCTTGCCATGGAGATGGCGTATACTTAGGGACAGGTCTAACTAGAGCCTGTTTCCTTGGTTTCAGCGTTCTCTTTCTTGCCATTTTCCTCCTCTGGATTTACATCCCTGACAAATGGTTTTAACCCTTCTTCTACTTGCTCCACCACAGACTCAGAATCTATTTTTTGTTCGTATTTGTCAAGTGCATGCTGTTTTTGACGCCTATATCTTTCGGTATCATACTCAATATTTGCGAACCATCCAGCAGAATCGACAATCTTGTGGTTAATTGGTGCTTGTCCTGCATTAGTTTCAAGGTTAATTATAGCTGAAACACTCATTTCGTTTGCGTACTGCTCAACCAGGTTAGGGTGTTTTAGATACTCACCAGTACTTTCACACTTAGGGTAGTGGCCATTGTTTTTTACAAAATCAACAATCTTTGCAAAGCTAGGCCTCTTGTTGACACGGATAAGCAAGTCGGCAGCATCCATACCCACTTCCTCTGCAATAGACTCTAAGTCTCCATGAGTAGGCAACAATATCAATACCTTTCTAAACAACCTAGGATATGACTCCCAATGAGGTAATGCATCAAGCACACGCTTTCTTAAACCATCAGGTGTTAGGCCTGACAATCTTTTTGATGTCTTACCCTGTGGTACCAATCTCTTTGGTTTCTGTCTATATGGATTATTGTTATCAGCCATTTACCATCTCTTTAAGTTCTAAATATTTTTTTGCATTTTTAAACAACAATACTGCGTTTTTTACGCTTATGCCTTCAGCCGACACAGAAGAGTTTGCTGAAAAATAATTATCGCCGACTTCAATAATATCTCCGAACCAATCTTTTATTCTTGTTTTTCTTTTTTCTGCAAAGTGCATATGACCTGCACTAAACATTTCAGATAAAAACCAGCCGATTTCAAAACAATGTTTTCTTGCAAACTCTAAATCTTCTTCTTTGTTTTCGTAGGAATCAAAAACACGGTCTTTCTCCCAAAGGTAATCATTGAACTTTGCTTTGTTGTTTTCGTATTCTTGTATTCGTTTTTGGAAGTTACCTAATTCAACCATTGAGTCAATTAAGTAAGCTTGGCTAACATAGAGTGGTAGTTTGCTTATTGCATGTTTAACATTATCGTAAAAACCAAACCATTCACCATTGCCTCTGTGTTCTTCAAAGTGTTTGTGCCAGTGCGACTCACTCCCAAACATGTAGCCTAAAAGATATATTTTGTCAGGGTTGCCTGTTTGACAACTTTTTAATCTACTTACAACAGCATCTTCATTGTCCCTAGACTTTATGTCTTGGTCTTTAGCTGTAACCTTGCCAATCTTTACGTGATGATTGCTGTAAAGAAAGTAAACTATTTCATTTATATCCGTAGACTCCATGTAGGGCATAATAACGCACTTTTAAGCTCCTAGTCAAGAGAGGGGAGAAACCCTTTCTTTTGGATATACGTAGTATATCTTTTCTTTAGGAAGAAGAGAGAGTAGTACTTTAGAACTCTTACTAACGCACTACGCGGGCACACATGAACACCCTTATAGTTCCCTACATTCAGGATAGATAGAAAGTACTCAGCACTCTGAGAACCACCATTGGTTCTACAAGGGGGGTAAGACGACCATCGGCGTACAGCATTTAGCATCAATCCGCCCTAGCATCATCGGTGTAGCTCTCTTAGGTTCTGCCAAACCTAAACTACTCTTCGGTAGATCAGAAGATCACAGCCTGATCTATCGACAAGCAACCCAGACTCCGCATATCCCGTACATTTTTTTTCAGGAGCCAAGTTCCACCCCTGATCGTTGTCAGGGGATTTGAAAACATTTTATTTTATAAGCAAATAAAAGTATTCCAAATCTTGGATAACATATAGAAAAAATGTACTCCATTCTCATTCTCTCTCTCTTATGTCCGCATTTTATTACAAAGGGGACTGTCAACCGAAGTGGCCAGATTCTATTTCTCCTGCAGGTAAATTCGCTATAGTGCGAATTTCAAGATCCCCTGACAGGTGGAAATGAACTGCCAGCTAGGTGGAAGTGTCCTGAGCTGGTGACAGGTTTTTTACACCGCATTAATGGGTTATCAGCCGATTAAAAGGTAGGGTGCTAAAAAACTTGTAATAAAAGGACAGTCATAAGTGAGCGATTTGCCGCTTAGAAAGAAATAGTAAGTGAAAGGAACTTATTATGAATACAATAAACAACTTATACAAACAGGGTTTCAGACCATCAGACACTTTAGGTGATTTGGTTGAGACTGAAGGTTTAATAGCACCAGCGATAGATAATGTCGACACTGGTTTGTCTGGTTCAGGCAATAGACCTTCAGGAAAGGCTTTATTGGAAATTACTAATCCAATGAATGCCAGATTACAGCCATTGACTAATCCAGTGAGCTTGGTCTGTGATAGGGAGTCACAAAAGAAAGGAATTCAGACTTCAGTTAATGCTATGGCTGTAATTCTAATTCAGAACCCTAAGACTGAAAAATTGCATGTTGCAAGTGCTGTTTACTCAAATGATACTGTTGCTAAGACAGTTTTCACAAGGGCAGACTATGGTATAAAGCAATTTCAGTCTTATCTAAGTTATTGGCGAACACCGATAACTTGGAGTTTTGGGGCTGAATTTGTGATGCCTGAAGTAAACAAGATTGGTCAGGGTAACTAGTGGATTATAAAGAACATTGGAGATTATTAACTGTTGCGTGGTTAAGCATAGCCTTAAGACGTAAGAAAGGAATAACTAATGGATAGTATAAAACCATGGACTGAACAAGATGATTTGGATCATATAGTTTCAGATTTTCTGTCGGGGGAGCTTAGGTAAGTAAGTAAGTGTAGGGAGATCAGCTATTTAAGCTGATCTCCCTTTTTTTGATCGTTACACCGCTCAAATATATAACAGCCACAGCTGTTATATCCCCCTTGTAGAACCTCATAGTGTAAACGTGTTTACACAATGGGTTTTTTGGGCTGGCTTACACGAATGACAACAACGACAGAATTAGGACATCATCTAAGAGAATTGAAATACATTCCTTATGGTAATTAGCACTTAGTGAAGAACATGAACTCATCCTGTTAATGTTGTAAGGGTGCTCTGTGAACTGAGGCCCGTCTCGTTACCTGGGCACTTAGAGCACTCTAGCAACTAGGGATTGCGAGCTCTTCACGATATTCATTGCGTAATAACACACACACGCATAGTAATTATTAGTACTTTTATAAAAGTTCTTAAAAAGAGATATAAGAACTTTTAAAAAGTACTAAAAATAAAGGAGCTGTTATGACCGATCACAATAAGCCTAATAAACCTAGCTATCCAGCTTACGTTAACATTGACGGAGTGGTTCACAAGCTAGTACCTAAGTCTCATTACGACAACCTGCAAACAGAACGAATAAAATTGCAGATGGAATACGATGAGACGCAAGTAGATGTAGAACACAACATAAATCTATGTCGCATTATTAGTGGTGATAATAGGGCACCATACTTTGGCAAAGCTACTGAAACTATGCGTTATAATGACGTCCAAGATCCTGTAGAATTTGCCGACACTTTTAATCAAAACCCAATAGTTCAAGGAGGAGCTAGTGACTGAGAACACAACAAACATACGATTCGATTTACCATTGAATGAACCACTTGTTGTAGGGCAAGATGATGTGATAGTGGCAGGTAATATTGTGGGAAGGGAAGACATAATAGCCGTCCCAGCTGACAAATACCATAGTGATAAAGATGAGTTAAGTTTGCTACGTAAGGAGAAAGATGCTTGCGTAACAGCCATGAGAGACATGCATAAACAGGGACTTGATGTGAGTCCTTTTAGTGATAATGTGTGGTTTCCTAAAGACGTTATAATTGACACAGAAGATTCTTGGGAAGAAGATGAAGATTGGATTCCTGATGATGCTGACGTTTATAGTGATTTCTGGGATCCATATGCAGCAATGGAGGACAGCAATGTTTAAGAAAAGCAAAATCGCAGAATATATGACAGATAGTGAATACGAAAAAGCTCTAGAAGGCTTTAAAAAGAGCCCACGCCACGATAGATTCAGGTACAAACTAGATAAATGGTATGACAGAATGTCGTATAGGTATTACAAGGTAATTATGTTTATCATGAAATATTTACGTAAATCAAGCATATGGATTAATATGAAATCCCGATTTGCTCTTGATTCAGACATGAGAGAGTGGTGGGCTATGCATCTTATGGGAATAACTGATGAGATGCTTACGAATGCCAAAACTGGTGATCTTGAAATGCTATATGAGATAATAGAATGGGAATTAGGAGATCGAGGGGTTCAAGAACACGGATCACGGTGGTGGGCTATGCAAATAAATACGAATGCCAAAACTGATATGTGGGATACTCATGAGTAGAAGTTGGAGAGAATGGAATAAGTACACAAGCGGAACTCCACGTAAGTGGAACAGGAAGGATCGTAGGGGTACTGTAGGACATTGTTGTAAGTATCATCACGATATGGATGCATATGATTACGACAAAGAACGTGATTTACGTGAAGGCAAAAAAGAACATTTACGAGAAATACATAATGCTCTTAGGAGGTGCATATGAGCTTAAAGAAAATGGCTAAAATTTCAAGGATACCGTCATGAGGAAACAAGCGTTTAGTCGTGGTGGTTGTGTAATGGGGCCAGGGGAAGTTCCAGAAGCTGCTAAAATAGCATGGAAACCTAAAAAGGACACTTACGAAGAGCTTGAAGATGAAATATGTGTTCTTTGTTGCTCAGTAATCACAGACCATGGACACAATCCGAATCCTTTATCAAATTTTGGAAAGTGTTGCATAAATTGCAACGTAAAGGTTATGCAAGCAAGACTTGATAGCCTATAACAACCAAAAGGTTTCGGTATGGTATAGGACGTTTGTTCCTTTCTAGCCTATACTGTGCAGAACTACGACCCCCCAGCATTTATGTTGGGGGGTTTTTATTTTATGGGAGAGTAACAGAATGTTCTGGTCCATACTTACGCTTGTAACTCAAGTGGAAGCCATGACTGTTTCTCAAGGGTATGAAGCAAGGTCGTAAGTAGGCTAGAACCCTTGCTCTCCCTATTTATACAAACCAATAACAAGGACAACATGTATACAAATCGAGAACTAATTAGATTTCTACTCCAACTACCAAGAGATGGTAAGGTCAGTATCGTACTACCAATAGTAGGCGATGATCCTAAAATATACGCAGGAGATATGGTCTATGAAATCAAGACTTGTTATGCAGTTGGCAAGGACACTTCGATATACATCGAGAAAGGTAGGTACGAAAATGCCTTACATACCAATGACTGAAGCAGAGAAACGTGCAATAGTCAAAGCAAAATTAGAAAAACTTAGTATTACTGTCAGCAATGATGACTCATGGTTAGATGTGCAAATACTAGCAAAACAAAACGGGCTAGATATTACACAACTACTTAAGCCATTCGTTCCTGATCACATGATGATGGATAAAAATACTAAGGATAACTTAGATATAAAACCTATTGAAGGTGAAGATATCGCTAAAGATACTAACAAAAAGATTGCTAAGCCTAAACAGGAAATGGGTTTCAGTAAACAGGAAACCAAAGCAGAAGTTAGTGATAAAACAGACTACCCATTATAAACAATAAATGATAAACTTATAAAGGAAGGGGGAATCAATGGCATCTATTGGAGAACATCTACATGCGTTAGCTACTACAGCAAAAGCTATGATAGAACGCATAGAAAACGAACCACTAAATGTTCCAGATACTATCGAAAGTAGTGACTGGAAAGCATCTAAAGATTATATAAATAAGATTGCGAATAGAACGCAAAACATATAGGAGAACTTATGTCACATATTAAATTCAATCCTACACAGGAAAGAAAACACGTAAATAGGTTTACACAGGAAGGTGAAGACCTAATCAAATTCATAGGAATGGCTAAACCATATCCTGTAATACTTATGGGGCCAGCTGGTTGTGGAAAAACACAAGCTGTTGAGCAATACATTAAGAGAAATGACTTACCAGTGGAACACATTGCTTGTCACCCAGGTCTTGAGGCAAACGACCTTACAGGTGGATACTCACCAAAAGTTGGTAGTGAAGGACAAGCGTTATTAAGCTGGAATGATGGCCCGTACACAATCGCAGCTAAAGAAGGCAAGGTGATGCTACTTGATGAGGTTACAAGACTAAACCAGCAACACATTGGTAAAATAATGAGTTCGCAGGACGAAACAAGATTGTTAACTAACCCAGAATCTGGCGAAGAAACAATAAAATGTCACCCAGACTTTCATGTAATCATGACAGCTAACCCACCAGCTATGGGTTACAACACAGTAAATCTTGATGAAGCTCTTAAATCTAGAGCAATGATTTACAAATACATTGACAAGCCGTTGTGTGATGAAGAAGCAACCTTAAGTGACATACTTGGTGGCGACAAAGAGTACGTAAAAGCCTTTATAAACTGGGCTGAGGACTTAAGATCAGACGCAAGTACAGCAATATCCACAAGAGACTTATGTTACCTAGCTAAAATGGTTGGTCGTGGCTTTACAGCTATGCAAGCTATTGAGCTTAACTACAAAGACAAGGTTTCAATGGATAAAAGAGGGGTTGTATTAACTGGTGCATCAGCACACTTTGAGAACTAGGAGGGTTTCATGGCAAAAATGCAAAAACGATATAAATCTCCAAAAGATTTACGAAGAGATCACAGAAACTTCACGAGTCATTTGGCAGGTAATAGGCAAATAGAATTTGCAAACTTTGATAAAGATGACGCAGGAATGTTTAATGTAGGAGTGGAAGCTAACCAATACAGCATGATCGTCAGAAGGCCAAAGGGTAGACTTACATTTAATTCCAACTTACTTACAGCTGGTCAAGTTAAGTTTTCCAATCATGATGTATCAAATCATGTAAGGACTAACATGAAGAAAAAGTTAGCCGAGAGAGCTCTTGCAACTAATACAGCATCAGTTCATAGCACTGCAGCTGATAAAACTTATGTAGGTTATACTCAGGCAACTATAATATATGATGCTGTGTATAACATGTTAGAAAATTACAGAGCATCACGAAAATCTGCTGAACATTTCAACAGAAAAGCAATACTGAAAAATCACCTTAAAGATGTAAATACTACTGATTATGGTTATGAAACAGTCATTACTTGGGAAGAAAGTATGGATGAAAGTGATCCTGACAATAAAAGATGTTGGTATGAAAAAGATGATCTAGAATTTGAGGTGAATTGGCAAGAATTGCGAAGATATATTTATGGATTCATGAATAAATCTGATATAAAAAACCCATTGATTAAATCAATAGTTCAAAGGCACGATAAGTTATTGAAAAATGCTACAACTTCTACCAATGATGTAGCACCTATTCACGCCGCACTGACTATCGCTTTAGATTTTGAGATGACAGCACAAGACTCTTTTGGGAACATTCCACATGGTAGAGTAGGGGCAAATCGCAGTACATTATTAAAACCTGCTACTGGTAATTCTGGAGAGCATAATGCCTATAATAAAACCAAATTGGATAACGATTTGGATGCAGAAATAGAAGATTTGACTGAAGAAATTACGAATAGTGGGATTGATGATTACAATACGGAAGAGCAAGCTAATGCCGCAAACAATAATCAAAGCTACTTTCCGATAAATCCCAACAATAATGATTCATGGGACAAAAACAGAAAGCAAAAAGAAGCAATAGAAAATGCGAAAAGGTTAAACATTCTTTGTCGTGGTTGGATTATGAGTGATGATAGAAAGCACTATCCTACACAAACCAATATAGATTTAGGCACAATAAGCTTAGATGAATCTTCTGACACAAATAATGTCAGCAATGGTTCTACTGGTTATAGACCTATTAGAAATTCATGGAGATTGCCATTTCTTAGTGACGTTAATGTCTTTAAAAAGCACCCAGCTACATCTGCTGATCTAATCACATTAATTGATGGATCTGGCTCTATGGGAACGCATATAGAAGAGATGATATATAGATGGGGAAAAGATTATAGCGATCAAGAAAAGGAAGATATGAGAACAGATTCGTCTTATAGCAATCAACCAATAGATCAGGCATCTGATATGGTTGCGGCAATCAAGAAAAGATTTCCTGACTCTAAAGCATTTGTGTTTGGAAATACAGATGAAAATGATCCTGCATTTAAGGAATTAGTGGCATCTATTCCTGAAGGAGGTGACAGGAGGCAATATAGATGGGCTGCTGGATTGTATGAAATCAAAGAAGGGAAGTTTCCAGAGTTTCCTTCAAGTGGAACTCCATTATGTGGTTCCTTAAAAGCACTGGAAAACAGCTTCTCGTTAGATCACGCAAGAATCATAATTGCAACTGATGGGGACGCAAATCAATGTCAAACTGGAGATCCTTATGAATGTGTTTACAACATACTTGATAGCTGGAGAAACAAAGGTGTAAGAATAGCCACGCTATGGACGCCACGATGGGAAGGCGAAAGAATGCCACAATCATTACATGGTGACGTAACTATTCAAACTACACCAAATAAACCAATAACAGACATACAAATCAAACAAGTATTCAACTTTATAAAGGGGTAAGCAAAATGTACAACGAATTAAGTACTAAATTAAGAAAGTCGCTTAAGCATATGTTTTGGGTAGCAACTACTGAATCTGTAAAAGAAATAATGCGTGAAAAACAAAAAGTTCAATCGCATATATTTATGGCAGCTAATGTAAAAGCATTACCAAAAGATGTACAAGATGACTTTAAGTCTTCAAAGATAGACTTGCAAAAGACTGACGGAATGCCAAGAGGTTACAAAGATTTTCTTAAAAATTCTTGGCAAGAGGTTCCTGTGCCGATTGCATGTCCATTGCCACAAGACAAAGAAGATGCAGAAGCTTTAATGAAACATGCATTAAATGATACACAAGCCATGATGTATATACATGTTACAGAAGCTATTGGCGTAAGAGAAAGCGTGTTAGATCAAAACGAAAAGCTTTTTGCATCAAAGCCTAGTGACGCACATCCAGACTGCATTATACGTTATGTAGTGCTTTCTGTAATGGCTAACAAATTAAGACCAGAAACATATGCGGCAGAAGTGACGCAAAACATTATAGATAGAGATGGTAACTTAGGTAGAAAGCTTAAAGAGTTTAAGCCGTACACAAACACATTATCTCTACCACAAACTAAACATTGTCAAATTTTGACACGAAAAACAAAATAGGAGGCTATTATGCCAGGAAAAGCAAAATATTGTGAACATTGTAAAGGCTATGGAAGCCTTTTTGTTCAAGTAATTAAACGATTTGGAGATGACCGAATCAAGGAAAGGTATCCTGAAAACCCAGCAAAAGAACCCTGTGAGCCATGCAAAGGAACAGGCATGATATCTATTGAAACAGATAAAGTGCCAGTTTTTGATGTTGATGAACAGTCTTCAGCAAAGATAACCACAAGAGCTATAGAAGATAATGTCGTTTACGACATAGAAAAAGATGAAAAACCCAAAGCTCATGTAGAAACTGATCAAGAGTATGCAGACAGAGTTGCTGAGGATCCTGGAGCTGACATAGACGTTCCGTCTGAAGCACCCGAACCTACTGAAGAAGATGAAAGCTTCAGCATGATGGATGCAAAAGAAAGCGTTAAGCAAAATCTAGACGAAGATGGTGAGGTTCTGTATAAAGAACAGCAAGAGGATGAGGAAGCTGAGCAAGAGGATGAGGAAGTTATAGACGTTATAGATGAGCCAGAAGTTATTGATGAAAAACCTGTAGATAGAGATGATCCTGTAGTTTTTGAGGAAACGCCTGTAGAAGGAGATGAGATGTCATTATGAACGAATCAGATATAACAGAAATTCTTTGGTATAAAGCTCTTGCAAAAAAAGCAACAGCTAAAGCTAAAGAGTTAGAAGCTGACATTCGCAAAGACTTTAATGAGATTGGTCTTGACGCTACAGAAGTCGGCCCGTACAAACTACAACTCAGTCATCAGTCAGTTGACTGGGACGCTGATATTATAGATACTATTAAAACTATCAATGGTGTCAGCGATGATGATAAAGAAAAGTTATTCATGCCTGTTAAACGTAAAGCTAATGGTGTTCATCTGAACTCTATTGGTAAAAAGTACGGCAAAACAGTTCAGGATAGAATAACAGAAGCTAGGCAAGAGTCTGGTGAAAGCTTTAAAATTACTACTGACAGAATGGAAAACAATATCATCGACAAAAGTGTTGACGAATTTTTAGAGTCAGCTAATGATGATGAAGAACAGGGGGACAACCTATGAGTGATAAAAAAGAAAACACTCCGAATGATGAGAACAGCAAGAATGAGAATACTCCAATGCCCTATAGTGACTTAAAGGCTATAGCTAAGGACTTTCATGAGTCTGGCTTTTTTCAGTCAATCAAAAATCCACAACAAGCGTTAGTTACAATCATGGCTGGACGTGAAATGGGTATGGGGCCTTTTGAGGCAATGAGTAATGTGTATGTTATACAAGGTAGACCAGCATATTATGCTCATAAATATGGTGATATGATTAAAAGAACAGGTAAGTACAACTTCAAGGTTGAAAAGCTTACAGAAACAGAGTGTGTAATTGATTTCACAGAGAATGGGAAATCAATGGGGAAATCGGAATTTACGATGGAAGACGCCAAAAAAGCAGGTCTTAGTGGCACAAGTTGGACTAAGTATCCACGCAACATGCTTTACGCTAGAGCCATGTCTAATGGAGCTAGATGGTATTGTCCTGATGCATTTAATGGAGCTGCGTATGAACCCAGCGAACTTGGTGCAGAAGTAGTATACGATGAACAAGGCACACAAACTGTCATATCAGTACCCGATGAAGATATAGTGGTTAAAGAAGCCACAACAACATCAGAACCTGTAGAAACATCTACAGAAACTGAGAATGAACAACAAGATAATTTATTAGAAATTGACCACGAAACATCAAGGGCTGGCGTAGTTGTTACACAAGCGTCTGACTTTGAGATTGGTTCCTTTACAGAAAGGCAGTCGGCAAATGGTAACCCAATGGGCTCCATGTCGATTATTAGCAATTATACTTTACCAGCTGGCGTAGTAGCTAGGTGGGACGAGTATACTGTTTCTCCTTTCGTGTTCCAAGACAAGATTGATATGTATAGAGGTCTTGAAGCTGGAGACAAAGTGTTAGCAAAGCTAATCTTTGAGAATAAAGGCGATAAAAATTATCAAAACATTGATGTTGTGATGAAGTATCCAAAAGATAACGAATAATTGGTTCCGTATCTGTTCTATGCACGCTTCAGGGCGTTGCGTGTATAGAACTAGAACTATATAGAACTATTTAGAACTTTAATGAACTTATTTTAGGAGAACTTATGAGCTTAAGAGCTAAATTATACAACACCATTTACGAAAAGGTTTGTGATGAGGCAGATGCTGTTGATTGGGGCGATCAGACTTATGAAGATAAGGTAGAATGGATACGCCAAGAAACACATAAAAGACAGTTAAAAGCTTACGACAAACCTGACACACCTGATATCGATTCGATAGCAGAAAGAAACAACGAAAATTGGAGAACTTAACTATGGTAAAGAAACTTAGCGAAGACAGGGTTAAAACAGTCATGGAGACTGCAACTGTTTTTGAAGTAACACCAGATGAGTGCATAGTGGAAGACTATGGAAGGCCTTGCAAGCCACACAGAGTGAGAAAGCTAGTAAGGAATTGGGATCAGAATGCAATGCAAATGCCGTTGCTAGCCGAATTAGAATACGATCCCAAAACAGGAAAAAGCTTATTTGCAATTCTTGATGGACAACACAGAATTAGGGCATTTGAAGAAAAGCATGCAAAGAATCATGCCTTTACTGCCCAAATAATTGATATAGATGAATTAACGTATGAAGAACGTGGAGCTCTTTATCTAACCATTAACAATGAAAGAAAAGCATTAACACCAATAGAACAATTTATTGGTAGGCTTGAGATTGAAGAAGAAGCTGCTGTAACTATTTACGAAACCCTGAGAAGTACAGGTGTAAAAGTTGGTGGTATCGACAAGACAATTAGAGCTAATCAGTACCCAGTCACTAACTCAATCAAAAAGATTGAAAGCATGTATAACAGGGGTACTTTAAAAACAAGTATTGATTTGATTTTCAATGCTTACGCAAACAAAACTGAGGCACATAGTGACCAAGCATTTTCCGATAAGATGTTGCAATCAGTTGACCAAATCGTGTATGCATTCAGGCATCCTTCAGGAGAACTTGAATACGATGAAGAAAGATTGATTGACACCATAGCCAAAAACCCAGCACATGTTTGGGTTACGCAAAATACTATTGGAATGACATCGGAAAGAAAACAAGTGTATGCCGCACAGACAATACTACTTGCTTACAATAAAAACCTACCTAAAGCTAAACAACTAGACACAGATAAAGTGTTCGATAGAAATTACAACTATCAAACTAGAAAAGCTTATGGAATTTTGAAGGGATAATTATGATTGAAGTAACACGAGAAGATAAGATAGACAAAATACTTGAGTATTGGGAAGAAGGTTGGTACGCCAATACTCTGCAAGACGCTTTTGATGAGTTTAAAGAACTTTACAAAGGCGAATTACACCAATTTACTAAATGGGACATTGCAGATATAGACGACCAATACGAAGAAGCATTGGAGTTTTTCAAGGAGCAAGAATGA
>Ga0098061_1000194_pt1 | contig 26950 bp, 5 predicted proteins | sample 22_taG_FD_92579 | JGI IMG/M metagenome (GOLD analysis project Ga0098061, IMG submission 92579) | Marine viral communities from the Subarctic Pacific Ocean - 22_ETSP_OMZ_AT15343 metaG | ecosystem: Environmental > Aquatic > Marine > Oceanic | place: Subarctic Pacific Ocean | collected 2015-01-20
CTTCTTAATCCTGAAGAAGGGTTTGTTGTAAAAGTTAATAAGAATACTGAATTTAGGAATGACATGATTCCTTTATTAGAAGAAATTAAAGCAATGCAAAGATGGCGCAGAGGTGTCAATTGGATAATGCGAGCTGTTGTAATTGCTTTAATAGGAACGTTAGTTAAACTATTTTTAAATTAAATATGATGGAAAAAATTACAAAAGCAATAGAAAAAGCTGTAGAGTTTATCTCTTTCGGTAAAGTAAAATTCTGTATTTACATAAATACAAAAGAATGCGAAAGTAAAAAAGATTGTAAAAAAGCAAAATAATAATATTATGAGCCAGGTAAAGCTTACAAGTATTGATAGAGTTCTTTCAGGTCTTTATAGAGACCTTAAACCCGTTATTGAAATCAACGAAAGTGATATGATAGAATGGGCAGGAGAAGCTCTTGAACATATTGGAGCTTACTCTCAATGGGATGAACGAGTAGAGTATATAAAGATAAGTGATTATAGAGCGCTTATTCCCTGTGGAATGCATAAGATTATTCAAGTAGCATACAAATTTACTGACAATACTCCAACTGAAACTGCCACACTTACGACATGCGATAGCAGTGAAGGGACTTGTAGTGATCCTGCTTGCACATCTTGTGATACCGCAACATGTGGAGATGATCTTTGTTCTAAAACCTCTCAATTAATTTCCAATGCTGAATTATTTTTAGAGTATTATAAACCTACAAGTATTAGGTATTCGCAGTATTATAACACAAACTTCAAACCACTTAGATTAGCAACTAGCCCTTATTCTAAAGCGGCATCAATGCATTGTAATAACTGTGTTAATCTTACTGCTAGTTGTGAACAAGAATACACAATAGACCATCCTTATATAAGGACAGACTTTAAAGATGGGTATATATGTATGTCTTATTTAGGACAAGCTTTAGATGAGCAAGGATATCCTATGATACCTGATGAAGTTAGTTATGTTGAGGCAATTAAGCGATATATCGTGTATAAAGTTAAATATTCTGAATTTATTCAAGGTATTGTAAACCCTCAAGTATTTGCTAAATTAGAAGATGACTGGCATTGGTACTGTAGGCAAGCTAGAGGTAAAGCTAATATGCCTGATACTGTAGATAAACTTGAAAATTTACTACAGCAACGTAACAGGTTAATTCCTAAAACAAATAGATATTACGGTTTCTTTGGAAATCTTGCTACTAAAGAGACTTTAAATTTAGGTAATACAGCACGTTAATGGCAAATGATAATAAAAATAAAGGGCTTAAGCCGCCAGGGGTTGTGTCAAGTTCTTTTTCAAAAGGACTGTTTTTAGATTCACCCATTTCTATTCAACCTGAGGGAACTTATCGTTGGGCTCTAAATGCTATTCAAGAAACTGAATCTGGAGAATTAGGGTTTATTTCTAATGAGGTAGGTAATTTTGATTGTGCAAACTTTGGTGAAGAGTGGGCTGTAATAGGAGGAATATACCTAAAAGATTCTGAAAGTATAGTTTTTCTTGCGCCTGCGGGAGACACATGGGAAGGACACGGAAAGATTGTAAAAATAAATAAAGACTGTAGTGTTACAACTCTTATATGGTCAAAGTGTCTTAATTTCAAAATCAATAAGCAAATCCAGGCAGTACAACGTATACTTAATGGGTGCGAAATAAATATATACTTTACTGATAATAACAATGATATTAGGCATATAAATGTTTATTCATTAGAAGATTATCTAAACACAGGATTAACAGCTAGAGACATTGATCCAAATAATCCTGAAATATGGGATTGTGAAAAGATGAAACTATGGCCTGATTTTGATATGGCTTGTATTAATTTTCACGAATTAAATGAAAGTGGTGCATTAGATGCAGGAGTATATCAATTTGCAATTCAGTATTTAGATAGGAATCTAAATTCTACTAATTGGTCACCCATTTCACAACCTATACCTGTTTATCTAGATAATGTAAATAATTCTGCATTAGGTATTAAAGGAAATACAGGTCCTACAAATAAAGCTATTATATTAAGGCTAAGTAATCTTGATGTATCTTTTTCTTATATACGACTTGCTGTAATACCTAGTACTTCTCAAACAGGTCTGCCCGATGGAATTGGATATATATTTAGGGATATTGCTATTTCTGCAGGAGAAAATATTGATATTCCTGCGGAGGTTTTTGTTTCTGTAGATAGACTTGATAAAGATGATGTTAAAAAAGTTTCACTTGAAAGCATTAATACTCCTAAAAAAATATATCAAACTGCTAAAACTATTGCACAAGTAAAAAATAGACTTGTACTTGGTAATTTAAAAGAAAACGTAATAGACCATGCTGAATTTCAGAAAAATGCAAATGAAATACAGGTAAAGTATGTAACAAAAACTCTATCTGCAGAAGAAGCCTCTGAAGATTCTGTACAATCTGGTAGTTATTACTTTGACTATCGTTCTTACATGCGTGATGAAATATACGCATTAGCAATTGTATGGATATTTAAAGATGGCACAGAAACATTTGCATACCATATTCCAGGAAGGGAAAAGGATAAATATTCTGATAAAACTGCTATTCCTTATGATGCAGGAGATCCTAATAATCCTGCAGATCAAGGAATGACTTTATCTGCTTTAGGATACCCTGAACATAATAGGCCACCTGCTAATGGAGGAGGATGGGATAGATCAGTAATTGTAAGTGGGGGTGATTATGAAGCAAGTGAAAATATGAATGTCCATCATTATTTACCTAATGATATAACTAGTGATGGTAGAATAGAAAGATGGGAGGTATATAATACGGCTATTAGAACAGGCAAAGAGATTTTACCTTTAAGTATTTCTCCAAAAAGACCTGCAGCGTATTCAACTAGTGGAGAAATGGGATATTATGAGTGTAGATATACTCGTTATCCTGATACTTTAGATTGCGATGGATACCCTGTTTATCCATATTCTCCAAAAGTAGCACCTGGACTTGACGTAGGAAATGCACATCAAAACCTTATAACTGCAGCATATGATGCATGGAAAGCAGGAGTAGGAGATGGGTTTTACATTGATCCAGATGGGAATAAAACATTATCCTATGAGATGGATTTTATTAGACATCATAGAATGCCTGATACTACATTAGAGCCCCATCAATATGGAGATAGAAATATAAAGAATGGTGGCTTGCATGGATTTGCTGGTATACCACATGGATCGCCTGATGCGAGTGTTATAGGAGCTGGGCCTAAGATATCTACTCTTGGTATTAAAGTATTAAATATTGTACCACCTGCAAAATATGCAAACTTAATTCAGGGATGGAGAATTGTAAAAGCAGAGCAACAAGAAGATGATAAAACAGTAATAGATAAAGGAATTGTTTATTATAATCATTTTGCTTTTAAGTTTTGGCAAGGTAGATATGCAGTAAGCGGTGATATCAATCAATGCGGTTGGATGCAACAAGGCAATTACTATAATAAGCATATTACAAGTTTTGCATGTGTACACGCAGGTTATAGAAAAGCAGATATTGCTGCATTTGGAACTGCTCCTGATATGGCTTCATTTGGTAACAAAGATGGACAAATATCTATAGCTACTAATAATTGTTTTTGTGCAAATTATGATGAAAATACTCATCCTATAGCCTCAGGATTTACTGCTGCTTTTGGTAAAGGAGGAGGCGTAGGTACAGCAGGGTGTCTTATATGTGCGGAAGATGAACCTTATTCTAGTATGGGAGAGGCAGTTGGGCATTCTCTAGGTACTTTATTTGGCGCTAATGGCGATACTGGTAAAGACAACGCAGCTTATATGAATATGCTTACTCAACAAAACAGTTGGAGTGGGTGGATAAGTGGGGCCGCTCCTTATGGGATGCACAGCGCTAGGAATCCAGGCGATGCTTTAGCATTTGGACAGGGATATCCTAATGCAGCGTGGGGATGGTATAAGCCACAAGACGATTGTTCTGGTTTAACAGATGGACTAGATTGGTATGACCTTACGGGAGGTTTACTAGAAAGTTCTCCTTGGGGTCCCGATGATATTGATCCCTCAGGGTTCAATCTAGACGATAGAACAAATCAAGAAGGAATAAATATAGGATATAGTCAAGATATAGTAGTATATCCAAATGCTAGTATATCTTATCATGGACCCCAATCTAAATTTGGTAAAATAACCAATGCTGAATATGTAAAAATAGAAAGGATTTTAATTGGGTATACTCAAAATATAATTTGTAATACTGCATGTTGTGCAAGTGATGATGGAAACGGAACCCATAGTTGGTCTGGAGACACATACGCAGGAACACTTACAGGAGGATTACAGCCTGCGGCAAGCTCCGAAGGTGGTGCTATGGGTTATGATTGGCCCGATGGAGGAGATGGAAATGGACTAAGTGGTATAGGATTACCTGGCACTACTGGGCAAGGACAAAGACATGATGGTAATGCTACATATATTTACACTAGAGCATCTTTTCATCATTCGGGAGTTCCTTATTCTAATATATCAGATGGAGTTACAGAAATGTATACTTCTAAATGGGATATAGCCGATTGTCTTGGGGGCCCATCACGAGATGCAGGGGGAAATGATTCTTTCCCTGCAAATGCTTGGAGTAAGAGTAAATATCCTATTTATGATGAACCACTATGCAATATGCGTATAGATGATTATATGCAATTAGATGCATTTCAACAAGTATTTTCTTTAAATTTTGGAGACGTTCCATTTGATAATAATACTGCAATGGAATGTATGCCTATTAGTTTTAAAACTAAAAGAAACCAAAACGGAAAAAAGAAATGGTTTAGATTACCCTATCCTGGAAATAATATGGGATATAATAGATGGTTGCGGCATGACATAATGAGTAAGTGTAATACAATCGGAAGTTCATCAGATCCTAGAACTAATGCGGGGGCCAACATGGAAGGTGGCTATCAACAATTTCCTCTTGACTCTTCTTTTTCTTTAAGTACTTGTGATAGACTAGAAAACTACACTTATTCTGATTTATGCGAAGGAGATTACACTACAGAAGACGATTTAAAAAATAGAATGAATACAAGAGGCAGAATAACTGCTTACTATGTATCAATTAAAAAGAATTCTTATGATGCTTATAGTAATATAAACTCATTACTATATCATAGTACACATAACTGCATAGAATTTATAGATAAAAAAGACCCTACAGAACCTGTAAATTCAGGTTTGCTATTTGGAGGAGATTCTTTTATATCAAGATTTGCATTTAAACATACTCAATATAATGCAAGGTGTGGAAATTCAATTGACCCACCTGACACAACCACTGTAACCATGGAGTGGAACTCGCTGTGGGGTATCTGGCTTCCCGTAAACAATACTGAGCCTATTTCATGTTCTGAAGCAGAGAATATGAATTATGGTGTAAATAATAAAAGTATAAACACCAATCGTGCTGCGTTAGTAGAAAGTCATGGAGGGAATAATGATAGAGCTAAGCAAACGTATAGAATTGGAATATTTAACCATCTTAGTTGGCACTGGACAGAATCTTATATAAATACGGAGTTACGTACAGGTACTGATAACCCTGGAGAATGGTTTTATCCTTATCACTTTGAAGGCGATAATGCAACTTTTGGTGCTCTTAAATTTGTGGATGAATTAGATTATCATGATACAGGATGGGGAGGAGCCCCTTTTAATCGAGCCGATGAAGAGATTCGGGAATTACCTCAGAGTTATACTATGAATCCTGATTATAATAGAAAAAATACTGAGAACTTTTATTTAGCTCCTCCTAAAGAATTTGATTTCTGTAACGATTGCTTTGAACGTCACCCTTATAGGATTGCTTATTCAGAACAATCTTTTCAAGAACAACAGCAGGATAATTATGGATCATTCTTAACTGAAAACTATAGAGACATACCTTCTCACAAAGGAGAAGTATGGAATATGTTTGAATTAAATAATAGTTTATTTATTCATACAGAAGAGTCAATGTGGAATGTGGAACCTGCTAGAAATATGGTGCCTACAGATGAGTCTACTATTTACATAGGAACAGGTGATTTCTTTAGCGAAGAAGTACGAGAGATAGTAGAGTCTGACACAGGATATTTAGGATGTCAATCTCAATGGGCAACTTTAGTAAATGAAGCGGGAGTATTTTGGCCAGACCTTAGACAAGGGGCTGTATACTTGCAGCAAAAAGGGCCTGAAAATATTTCTAATAAAGGATTAAAGAATTGGTTCCAGGAAAATATGAAAATCTCTATATATGACCAATACCAAGATATATATGGAGAACCATTTCCTGCAATTGATAATCCTGCAAATCCTGCGGGTGCGGGGTATTTGTCTGTTTATGACGGAAGACATAATAGACTTATACTTACTAAAAAAGATTATATATTAAAAGCGCCTTTTAATACTACTGATCCTGATAGTTTATACTACCGATCTATTCAAATGAACCCAGAGTACGGTAATTGGGAGGTTACAAATTATCCTTGTAAATGTCATAAAATAGAACAGTATGAACAGTATGAAAATTATAGAGTTGAACCATCTGAAAATGATACTAGCTGCACACATGATTACATGGATGAAGATGGTAAATGGCATAGAGTTATAGTACCGTGTCGTAGAAAAAGACTTAACTTATTTGGCACAGTTTGTAAAGACTGTGAAGTTTCAGATAATGATATTCAAATACCTATAGGAGGAGCAGATGATGGCCGTACATGGCAAGGAAAGCTTTCGGATATATTTGAATGTCGTAATTGGACTATTAGTTATGCAATACTAACTTCTGCCTGGAGTTCATGGCACTCTTATTTTCCAAATTTCTATTTATCTGGAAAAGATTCTTTCTTAAGTGGTAATAACCGTATGTATTTTCCAGATGGAGGAGATTCGGATATTAGTACTTTAAGAATGATTCCTAATGTAGGATGGAAACATCATTTAAATGATGACCATAGTAATTATCAAAGTTATTATGGATGTGTACATCCACATGCTATAGAAATGGCAACTAGTAACAACCCTACAACAGCAAGTGTTGCAGAGAGTTTACATTTTATAACAGATGCTTCTTTATACAAAGAAGACACTAAAGAATATGTAGACCAAAGGTACACAACTTTTGATAGTGGGTATCTATATAATAGTTATCAAACAACAGATGTACTTAGTTTTACAATTAAAGATTCAAGTGTAAATAATATGTCTGTAACTTCTATTACAGAAAACGTAAACTCTTGTCTTATAGATAGAAAAGAAAGAGTGTGGGGTATAAATGGTTTTAGAGATATGGCTATAGATAGAGACCTACCTAATGCACCTTCTTTATTCAGTTCTAAATGGGAAGATATAGAGTCTGAATACTATATAGATAAAGTAATTAACCCATTAGCAGTAGATAATGCAAAGAATTGGTTTGAAAGAGGGAGACTTTTAGATAAATACTTGGCTATCCGACTGTTTTTTAGTAATTTAGCAAACCCTGGCAAGCACAAGTTAGTCACTAACTTTTTACTCGGTGTTGTTAAGCAAAGCCCTAGATGATGAAAAGAAAAAATAAACGTAAATATGAAGAGGGTGGAGGTGTAGGAGGATCTATGCAGGTACGTACTAGATTAAATACTATGCCAAGAGTTGATGAAATTCCAGAACCTTCTTCAGCTTTTAATTTATTAGGGGCTTTACACCAGATGGCTCTTGCGCCTTTGACGTCACCTTTGGCTCCTCATAATATGATGGGGGAAGGAATGATGCCACCAGGCCCACATAATATGATGGGAGGAATGATGATGGAAGATGGGGGAGAGGCTGACCCTCTTAAACAAGCTCTTCAACAAAATACTTTATCACATAGAGATAGTGTAGATCACCAAGCTAATAAAATTCTTCAATACGAACAATTGCAAGGAGGGCCAGGAGGAAGACCTTTGCCTTCTTACTCAGATCCTAAGTACAAGTCAATGCTTATGGATGATATTTATCCAGAGGTAAGTAAAATTATGCCTAATGCTTCTGCCATGGAAAAAGGAGAAGCAATGGATTATGTATTTAACGCAGGATGGGACAAGAGTAATAAGAAAATAAAAAGAGATCCAAGGTCATATGCTTTGCAAGAGTACTATAGAAAATATGAGCCTTCTAAATTAGATAAAAATGGTAAATGGACTGGCAGAAAAGGAGCACCTTATTCTTTTGATGCTGAATATGATAGAACTATAGGTAAACTTCCCGAAAATGAAAGAAGAGTATTAATGAATAAAGGTAGAGATTGGTATTACCAAAATATTAATACAAAGCCTGATGGTTCTCCTAGTGATAATTATAAAGATACTTGGTACGGTAGAATTTGGAATACTAATGATTTTTCTGAATTTAATCCTAATAATCCAAAATTCAGACCACAAAAAGCATTTGGAGGTGGAATACCAGGTCCTCACAATATGTTAATGGGAATGCTGGGAGGAAGTCAAGGTTATTATGGGCAAGGTCAGGATAGAGAATTCCAAAGGACTATGGAGGAAATTTCTAGATTAGATTATAGGGACGCTGTAGAACAGGCAGATTCTGATAGAACATCAGGTATTCCATTTTTTGGATATGGTGATAGAAAGACGCACATAGCAGAAGGTGCCCGTGGAGATACAGACCCTTTAGAAGATTTAGAAAATATGAGAGCACACACCTATAGACATGTAATACCACATAACAATAGAGGAAATATGGGAATGTATGGGGGCAATAATAGTGGGGGCATGGGAATGCTTGGAGCTATGATGGGTATACCACCATTTATGGCTGCTAATGGTGGCGAAGTTCCAGATCAGTATCTTACAGGTGCAACATCTGATTCTGATATTACGGTACCTGGTGGATCACCTGTAGATATTAATGCAGAGAGTCAAGAGTTTATTGAAACTCCTGAAGGAGAAGGATTTAAGATACCAGGTAATGTATCTCATGAGAATAAGTCTTTACGTCCTGAAGGTGGGGTTAATATGACTGTACCTGAAAATAGTTTTATTTATCCTAAAGGTAAGTGGACAAAGAGAAAGGAAGCCAGAGAAAAACAAGCTCAGAAACTATATAAAGAACTAGAGGATGGAAATAAATCTGAAGGTTTACTTAGAGATGACTACAAAAAGAACTCTATATTACAAAAGCTAAAGAATCTTCAACTAGAAGATGAATCAGATCGTTATGAGATAACTGAGATTAAAAAAGCTAAAGAAGCTCAAGGCGATGGCTCAAGAGGATTTCAAGACGGAACAGAAGCAAAAAATACATTTAGAAATTATGTACATGATGGGCCTAGCATATTTGAAGATGATTTTAATAAACTGTTAGAATCTAATATAACTTTACCATCACGTTATCCTGTACCTCGAAATCCACAAGGAAGTATTTTACAAAATCAACTTAGAGCAAACCAAGGACTTGGCCAAAGTGATCCAGTAGGTGGAGCAATGGTTCCAGATGATTTATTAGTAGATCCCTCAGAACTAAGTCGTGATCGAATTGCTCAACTTTATCGTGAGGCTTTTGAAATAACTTATAGTAAATCTGATGCCAAAGGAAAAGGGTTTGGTAAAAAGTTGTTCTCGGAAAGAACGGGTGATACTGTTATAGATAGTAGAGGTTATTCTAGAGACGAAATAAAAGATAAAGAAGCCGCTACAGAATTTGCAAGCGCTTTTAATAAGTTGCTTAAGAAAAATAAAATAAATCATATAAAAGCAGAAGTTGGTAAGGGCAAAGGAGATACTAAACATATAAATTTAGTTGTAGACGGAGGTGAAACAGTAAAAATGCCTTTACCTATAAATAAAGGTGATGGCAAAAAACATACAGTAGGTAGAGGAGGAGATAAAGGAGAAATTATAGGTACTGCTGAGAAAGGATTAATGGGCGCAAAAGACAGATTTATGAACATTGTTCATGATGGCCCTTTTAGAGGATGGAATAATGATATACTTCCAAATGAAAGATTAAAAGCTGAATCTATACTAGATGAAGAAGGAATAGATGCGTTAGAAAAAGCACTTCGAGGAGGTAAAGGTAGAAAATATGTTACACCTGAATTAACGAAGCCAGTAGGGCCAAAACCTTGGGATGTATTAGATCCTACTAAAAAACCATTAGATGTACTACCAGAAGTAGAAGATGCAGACGGAGATGGTGTGCCAGATGCTGTAGATCCTGTAATAGATGGAGGAGGTGGAGGAACACTTCCAGATGACGGTAGTGGAGGAAGTGGAGGTTCTGGAGGTTCTGGAGGAAGTGGGACAACTACAGAAGAAGATCCTTTTAAAGTAACGGGATTTGGTAAAGATGATGTAGATGTAGATGATCTTGCGGCTAAAGTCGGCAAAGAAGGAAAAGAAAAAGCTGATAAATTTGATACAAGTAACTATCTAGAGGGAGCTAAACAAATTGGAGCTAATTATATTAATAATCAAAGTCAATTACTTGAAATGATGTTTCCTGGAGGCCCTGAAAGAGATTATCCTAATTACTGGCAAGGAGTACAAAATAAGTCCTTAGCAGAATTAGATAAAATGACTAGTATTATAGATCAAGAAAATAAGATTGCAAAACAAGACGCTAATATAGATTTTGCAACTATGAAAGATATGGTTGCAGACTACAACCCACAAAGACAGTCTTCTAAATTTGCAGGTCTATTTAATGCAAAAAGAAATCAAGATAGAAAACAATTCTTATCTACTTTAAATAAGAAAGCAGAAATATTAGGTAAAAAAGCTGACTATAACTTTAAAGGGGAAACTCTTACTAGAAAAGGAGCAGATAAAGCTTTAGAACTAGAAGATAGTTGGAGAGCTGCATATGGACAGGCTCATGGGGCTTTAAATAATTTTATGTATCAAGACGCTGCTTCAAATTGGAAGACAGCAAAAGATATGGAAATGGAACAAATAAAATGGAATCTGGCCAATAACGCCTTCGGATTTCAATCAGATAACCAAGGCGATATAACAATGAAAAAAAACAAACCAATGGACACAGCTAAAAACGGAGGCCCTATTAGAAGGAAATATAAGAGAGGGTCTGTAGTAAAAAAGATGTATGATAATAGAGCATCAAACCCTTCACCAAATAGTACTAGTGATAGAGACCCTTATTTTTGGGGAGCAATAGCGCAAGCTGCTATACCTATAATAGGAAGCCTTTTAGGAGGTGGAAAAGACAAGAAAGAAGAAGGCGAAGGCGGGGGAGGACTAGGAGGAATGCTAGGAAATATCCCAATTATAGGAGATCTTCTTGGAGGAATAATGCAAGATGGAGGACACACTCAGCGTTATGGAAACGGAGGATTTGGTAACCTTTCTTTTGGAGGTGCTGGATCTGGAGGATCTGGAGGAGGAGGCGGAAATCCATTTGGATTAAATAGTTGGGGAGATGTAGGAACATCACTTATGACGGGAGGTGCTTCAACAGCACATAACCTTGGAATGAGTGGTCTACAGGGTGTGGCCCAAAACTTTGGCCAAGGTCAATACGGAGGGGGACAAGGTAACTATTGGTCTGGTTGGTCTGGTGGTCCACGTTACGGTAGAACTGGTGCTAGTTATAATCTTCCTATGCCAGCAGGACAGAGAGGACAAGGTGGTGGAGGAGGCTTCAATCTAATGAATCTTCTTATGCCGCATACTATGCTTACAGGAGGTAAAGGAGGCGGAGGTCTTTTTGGAGGCGGAATGCGTAATGGAGGAAGAGCTAATGGAAGGCCTATGTATAAGAAAGATGGTGAGGTAGTAGCAGATACTGGAGGTGGCGGTGGTATGGATTGGGGAAATTTATTACAAGGACTAGTAGGATTTAATCCAATGGCTCAACAAATGTCAGGCCCAGATGCACTTTCAAAACCTACAGCACCAACTTGTACAATGGAGGAGTGCCCTGAAAAATGGGAAAGCTATTATAAGTTATATGCTATGTGGCAAAAAATGACTCAAAACCCTCAGCAGCAAGGACCAGGAGGACTACTAAGTGGGTTACTAGGTGGACAAGGACAGGGTCGAGGACAAGGACAAAGAAACCGAAGTGGTTTTAATCCACTTGATCCATTTGGACATATAGGAGGAATGATGGGTATGGGCCAACTAGGAGGAATGGGAATGTATCCAGGAAATGTAGGAAGCGATACAGCTCTTCGTAATAAGCAAATGGCGTTTAAAATGGAAAATGCTCGAAATCCATATCTCGTATAATTTTAATTAAATATTTTAACTTGAATCATGGGGAGGTTTTATCAACATACCACAAGTCCCGTAGTTGATTACAGCTACGATGTACCTTTTACTGAGCTATGGAAAGCTTTGGAATACAAGCAAGGTAGACAAGATACTGCTTTGCAAAAACTAAGTATTGCAAAGGATAAGCTTACTAATTTAGAGTACATTCCAGGTTCAAGTGACGAAGAATATTTAAAACAAAAACAAGCCGAATACGATGCTCTTTCTGAGCAAGTATCAGGTATGGATTTAAGTGGTAATCAAGGCGCTTTAAATACTGCTATTTCTGATTTTGCAGATGATCCAAGACTGGCTAATGTTCAACGTAATGCTACTTTCTATAAAGAACAGCAAGATAGAATGCAAACTCTTGCTGATTCAGGACTACTTGACTATAATAATATTCCTGATTGGATAGGACAAACCGATAGTGGTAATAATATATTAAGTGAAAGAATAATGAGTGCTGTAGATCCTAATCCACATGCACGAGCATTTTTTCAAAATGTAGATGGAGATTCTGTTGCAGCAAACCCAGCTATACTTGATCGTATATTAGAAGAAGCTATGGATGTTTTTCCAAATGATCCTATGGTTCAAAGTTATGTAAAATCTAAAGGAGGAGATCCAACAAATCCACTTGATAGAGAGGCGGCTGCTCAAGAATTACTAGAAGCTGCAAAAGCTCAAAGATTAATGGCACTAGGAATAGACCCTGACACTGGAGGAGCAATAGGAGGAGGAGCAGAAACTCTAGGGGACCCTAATCATAGTAGTCCTTTTGTAAAGGGCGCTTTAAGTGAGGCTATTAAAGGAGGAGAAGGCAGTGTTAAAGCTGAACATTTAGATTTTTCAAAAGCAGAATTAGAAGAAGGATGGCTAGATAGAATAAGAGGAGGAGAAAAAGCATCTACTAATTTTTATAAAGTAGATGTGAGTAATACAAGCCTTATTGGAGGAAACTTTGAAACTACAAAAACTTTTCTTAGGCAAAATCAAGCAGCAGCAGATAAACTTGCAAAAAAATATGGGTTATGGGATGAAAATGATCCTGAAGGTTCTAGAAATGCACTAGAAGAGCATATGATAGCTCAACAATTCTATGATGAAGAGGGATTTAGAGAGTTAGAAAATAATCGTAAAGCTTCTACTGAACTTCAAGAAAAGATAAATTCAGGGAAATATTCTAAAGACAAAATAGCTTCTATGAAAAGTGAAAAAGCAGCTTTAGATAGAAAAATAGAAAAAGTAGGTGCAGATGCAGAAAGAGTTGCATTACAAACAGGAGTAAATCCTTTAGCGTATAACGATGATGGTTCTTATAAAGGACCTGCATATGAAATTAATAAAGAAAAATACGATCCTGATGAAAAAGCAGAAGCTTTTTTAAAGAATCTTTTTACTATGGATCACACAGGTAAAAATAATATAACAGTTGAAATATTAGATAATAATAATCTTGTTTATCAAAATGGCGAAGCTTACGTAAAAGGTATGTATACTTTTGATGAAGATGCTGGTGATGAAATTTTTAATAAAGGTAAAGGATGGTGGCGTAAAAATATAGTACCTTCTTCAAGTTGGAGTGGTTCGGATTGGGTTGATTATTTAGTAGATGATTTAGGATTAGTAAAACAAATACAAGGAAATCCCCTTGGAATTCAAATTCATGATGATAACAATCTATATCAAATTCCTACATTAATAAAATTATCTGCTAGTCAACTTAAAGGTATAATGGAAAATGTTGACCAAGAGGGATTTAAAGGTGGTCCAGCCTATGATGAATCAATAGATGCTAGAGATCGTCAACTTGCAAGTAAATTAAAAGAAGAAGGTATAATTCAAACTAATAAGAGATTAAATGAAAAGCATGAACGACAAGTAACACATGCAACAAGAATTTTAAAGTCTCAAGGTACTGCAGATTATCCTAAAACAGGAAGGCCTGGATATAAAAAGAAAACAGATCTTTATTTAAACAAAACTGGACTTACAGATAATGAAATACAAAAAGTACAAAAATATATAAGTGATCGTACAGATAGTGATGGTAAGCCTTTACCAGGAAAAATAGACGACCTTGCTAATTTTTATGCTCGTGTAGATGTTTTACAAAATGATTTAAACGAAAAGCTTAGCGGGGCCTCTACAGATGAAATTGCTCAAATTAAACAACAAAGTGCTGATTTATTTATAAATAATTTTAAAGCATTAACAGGAGAAGAGTTACTTTCTGTTACTCAAAATAATATGGAATCTTATGGTATAGAATCTACAGGAGGAGGAAGCTATAAGATTAAGGATATAAATACTTTTAAAGAAGGAGTAAAAAGTTGGGCAGCCGCTAATGATCTAAATAAAATAGATAATAAAGATTATCCAGGAATTTCTTTTAGTTCGGATATAACTTCTGCCAAAGATGTTTATGGTACAAAAGTGTCTTCTCCTTATTTAAGTCCTAAAGCAACTCAAGTTTTAGAAAAGATTAGTACCTTAGCAGATAGTTTAGGTTATAAAATAGGAGTTAACTCTATGGGAAGGCCAGGCGTAGTTCAAAAAATGCTTTTTGAATCTAAAGATCACGAGGCAGTAAAAAATTCTGCACATACTTCAGGAAACGCAATAGATCTTAATGTGAAAGAAGGAGGTCGTGAACATGCTCTTGTAAAAAAGGCATTAAGAGGCACAGGAGCTACAGCTTACTATCATGATGGGCATTTGCATATAGAGACAACATAACATTTACATATTAGAACATGGCTGAAAGATATCGTCCTATAACTCAATATGATGAAAAGTTTGAGAATAAAGAAGTAGAACAATCTGAAGAGAATCGTGAGGATATAAATATGCCTAAACGATCCGATAAAGATTTAGAATTACTCCCGCAAAAAGAGAGAGAAAGACTCTTAGAAAGTGATTTAGCATACGCTGATCCTGAATCCTATATCAGAAATAAAGAATCAGAGCGAGTAGATGACGCCTTAGAAGGTAAATTTGTAGGAGGAAATCTTTTGGGGTCTTCTGTGCAACCTGTTGTTTATGATGTAGCCGATATAATGCATTATGATGAAGACGGTTCTATGGCGGCTACTTTAGGGTTACCTAGAGGACTACGTAAAAATGTAAACTCCTTGTTAAAAGGTATATCTGTTATACAAATTGAAAGAGATAAAGGAAAAAATTTAGGAGCTTCTCTTAAAATTGATGAAATTAAACAAGGAGCAATTAATGCAGAACGAAATTTAGAAGCAGATGAAATAGAAGAAATTCAAGAACTAGAATCTGAAATTCAAAGTACTTTAGAGAACATAGAAGAAAAAGAAGAATCAGTAAAAGAAAATGAAAGGATAATTGGTGAATATTGGCTTAATCAATTAGAAGAGGATAAACAGAAAGGAGGGGGATTTTTTGGAAGTAATAGTTTACAAGAAGTAGCAGATAGTTTAGGAGGAAGTTACATGGAAATAGGGGCTATGGCTACAACTTGGGCAGCAGCAATGGTAGCTACTAAAGCATTTGCTGCTGCGGGTACTGCTGCAGCAGGCTATACTGCAGCTACAGGTGGTGTTGGTTGGATGGGCCCACAAGCTCTTGCAGGATTAGCAGTTACTGTTGCTGCATTTGGAGTTGGTGTATATTCTCAAATTTACTCAAGATCTAGTGAATCATATGCTGAAATGTACGGAGCATATGATACTAAAATTATGGAAGATGTCAATCATTTTAAATTAATGAATGATGGTAGAGAACCCACTAAAGAAGAACCTGCTGAAATAGAAAAAAATGCCAAAGGAGGTGTTAAAGATGTTTATGAACAAAATATGGCTCTTATGGCAGGTGATGCTGTTGAAATAGGGCTTGCATTTATTCCTTGGGGTAAAGCGCTTTCAGCAGTAGGAATGGGGGGAGCAAGTGCTATGTTAGCAACAAGAGCAGGTAAATTTGCAATAGGAGCAGGAGGTGTTGGTATAGGAATGGCTGGGGAAGGAATTGAAGAAGGGTATCAGCATTTAATACAAAGTAATTATAATGATGATGAATATGGAAAAGAAGGATTCTGGAGAGCAGTTGGTAATAGTATAGGAACTTACGGAGAATCTATAAAAGGAGTGGGTAATCACGCTATAAGTGGTATACTTGACTACAGAGTTGTAGGAGAAAGATCAGCTTCATCTTCATTTAGAGCTGCTGCAAATTCTGGAATGGCACTTGGAGGAGTAATGGGGGGAACCCATGCGGCTCTTGGACAAGCAAAGCAAAGAATACATGATAGATATAATCTTGCAAAACATGGAGAAGATGCTCAATTAATAGCAGATCAATTTTCTCCTCAAGCAATAGACGATAGATTACTTAAAGAAGAACAAGATATAACTCGTTTTGGGTGGTTATTTAATAAATCTAAAGAAGGAAAAGGTAACTTTCTTAATAGTGCAGGTATAAGAAAATTAGCATCAGCTTATAGTAATCTAAAAAGGATTAATCCTGAACTTCTTGAAGATGTAGATGAAGGTGCATTTTTTCAAACTTTAAATGATGCAGAAACTTATTCTGATATGCTTTCTGATGAAAAGTTTTCAGATCTAGCAGAAGATGATGCTCAAAATGCATTTATACAGCTTATGCGATTTTCAGAAGCTTCAAGAGATCAACGAAGTAAGTTGGTTGAGGCAGAGATGAATTTAAGTTCAGAGATAGATGCTATACCAGAAGCATCTCTTGCAGGATTTTCAGATGAGCAGAAAGAATATGCACGGCAGGCTATGGTGCTTAAATCTAAACTAGGAGTAGTAAATAGTCTTCTTAAGGGCACTCAATCTGTCGATTGGATAAATAAAGATCAAGCTCAATTAAATAATGTTGTAAATCGTAAGTCTAAAGAAAATTTTAAAAAGTTAAAAACTGAACTTCAAACTCAATATGATGAAATAATTAAAGAATCAGGACTTGCTAAAAAAGATATAAAAAAGCTCGGTAAAAAAAATACAGGTGTACAAGGAGCATTTCAACAAGCTATTACACATAAAAATAGTGCTCAACTTGCAGATAGTTTAAGTGTCGATATGTTAATGTCTCCTAATGGTAAGGCTTTAGCAAATAATCCTGCTGTTCGTGATTTTGCAAATCATATGCAAGAGGCGCGTAAAAACACACAAAATAAAGAAGAAGACGCTAAGAAAGAGCAGACAAAAATTACTATTCCAGACGGATCAAACGATTTAAAATCTGGAGAAGAGGCTTATAAAGACGGAGTAAGAGGGAAGTATAGAGAAATAGATGGAAAACAATATTTTGTACCTGATGAATCAGAGAATTTAACAGATGAACAAGTTGTAGCGGGGGAAACTCCAGGCCCACAAAAAATAGATAATACTGAAGAGCTAGAAGTTAAAAAAACACAAGAAGACGCAGAAATAGCCGCAGAGAAAGAAGTCAAAAAAGCGGCTGAAAATATCAAGGAGGAGGAAAAAGAAACATCTTCAACTCCTGGTGCTCAATTAGAAATTAAATTTGACAATGAGGGCGATCCAGTTGGGTCTCCTACAACTGTACCTACTGTGCCAACTTTAGAAGACGTTGAAGAAACTCAAGAAGTAGTAAATGAGGAGGCAAATGACGGAATAGATGTAACTGAAGAAACTACCCCTGAAGATGATAACGCTAATGGGCCTATAGAAATTATTATAAGTCCTGGAAGTGTAATGCCTCGTTTAAATGTATTTCAAGGTGGTAAAAGTTTTATGCAATTTTTACTATCTAAAATTGAAGATATATTTATTGATGAGTCTATAAATGTACCTATAGTATTAAATAGAAAATTATTTGAAGATTTAAAAGCAACTACAGAAGAATTAGCTTCTCTTTCTAAAAAATTGGTAACTGATGGCGTTTTAAATGAAAAAGAAGAAAGAATACTAAAAACACTTAAAGACGACGAAAAATGGGGAGGAATAACTAGTTTGTTACGACTTGTCCCTAATAAAAATGCATCTATAAATTTTTTAGTTCCTAATAAAGGAGATGATATAAATTTAAAAATATCTAATTTTATTAAAACTTTAATACAAGTAGTAGAAAATGATGCTCAAGATAAAACCTCTTATGCATCAATAACTAACCCTATCTATACATATAATAATACAGATCAAACTTTTAGTGTTCAATCTCTTTTTAAAGGAAATAGTCCTATAATACTTGGAGTTAGTGATGGTAGATCAATTATGAGAGGTAAAAATGCTGTAAAAGCATTAAGAGGCGGTTCAAAAGGAAGATTATACGCAGTAGTAGATGGAGTTACAGTTAAATTAAATAATAGAAATCTTAATGCTAAAGAAGCTGGTATTTTATATGATTTACTTACTGCTAAACTTTACGGTGACGGAGGCACAATTCTTCCTGATTCTGGATTAACTGTTTCTGAATATATAAATATGCTAGTACCTACCTATAGTGACGCAAAAGTTGCTCAATTAGGTAATCCAGATCATAATTTACAAATAAAAAATAATGTAATAATATTTGGGGACCCTGCTAAGGGACAGACTTTAACAAGAGACAATATAGAAGAGCAAAAAGACGCTTTTATACAATGGGCAGAAGAGAATAAAAAAAGACGTATTCATGGTCGAGCACTTGGGGGAAATATGTTTGAACAGTTAAAACTTACTAGAAGAGAAAAAATAAGATTTTTAGGTCAAACGTATACTGCAGATTCTTTATATGATGAAATGCTTTATGCAGGAGAAAATACGGAGGATCATGCTATTTCTACTGATGTAGAAATTATAAATGATAGTCCAATTACTGTAAAAACAGTTTCTGTAGACACGGTAATAGAAACTACAAAAAAGACTCCTGAATCTACAACTATCTCTGCTCCTGGAGGAACCGATACTAATGAAATTATTGTTGAATCAGACCCAAAGAAAGATATATCTGATGACATTAAGGACAAACCTGTTCCACCTAAAACGGGTGCTGGCGGGGTAGATCTTTTTATGGGGATAGAGCTTGAAGAAAGTATATCAACAGAGAGAGTAAATAGAAAAGAAGCTAAAGCTTGGCTCCTTAAACTATTAGGGCCAACCATACCTATTGAATTTACGCCAGTTTTTATAAGAATGGCAAATATGGATGGCTTTTCTTATGGTAGATTTCATGATGCTATGATTACGCTTTCTTTAAAGGCACCAAAAGGGGTTGAATATCATGAGGGATATCATGCTATTGAAGAACTATTTTTAACAGACAAGGAAATTCAAGATTTACTCAAAGAGAGTAAAAATAATTATCCTGCTCCATCTCAATCGGCTTTATTAAAGCTTGAAGTTAAATATCCAGGAATTAGCAGAAACACTGCAGAACGTATTTATTTTTCAGAAATACGGGCAGAAGAGTATAGAATGTATGAAACAACAGGAGCTACTGCAGGTGTAGGGACAAAAGCTTTAAGATGGTTTAAAATGCTTAAAGGCCTTATTACTTATGTTTTTACAGATAAAATGACTGCAGATTTATTGTTTTATCGAATGTCTAGCGGATTTTACGCAGATAAGGGCCCAAGACCAGATAAAATAGCATTATGGAAAGGAGATAATAAAATTGAAGCTTTAGATAGTGAGTTAAAAAATGCTATTCCTCAAAAAAATATTGAAAATTCAGCTAGATTTTTAATTAGTCAATTTATACAACAAGATCCAGTAATAGTAAAGGATGATAATGGAAATGATATAAATATAGGAGGATTAGGGGGCTATCTTAATATAAAAAATGTTAGTGATTTTTCAAGATTAGTACAAAATAGCGCCTTAGTAAGAAGTTACATAGAAGGCATTAAACTTGCAATAGCAAATAGCGATAATCTTTCAGCACCAAATAAAGCAACATATCTTAAAAATTTAGATAGTGTTATTGACCAATTAATAGACACTACGCCTGCTCAAAAAGCCCTATTAGCAAAAGCACAAGCAGAATATGAATCTGCTAGAATGCTTGTAAAAAACAATCCTAATAATAGATTTGAAGATATAAAAGAAGGAATTGCTTTTCTAAAAGAGGCTCGTAGAAAATTCAAATTAGACGAATTAGCTACACAACCTGTAATTGTAAGAGAAATAAAGAAACAACTTATGGCTCTTAATATAGAGAGCAAAGAAGAAGTTGATACTCGAAACAAAGACGTATTTGCAGCTACTAAACATACATTTGAGTCTAGTAATAGGGATAATTCAACTACTAATACAAAAGTACTTTTAGCATTTTTAAATAAGTACGAAAAAAATGAAGCAGGTGACACAGTTGTTGTACGCGACCCCTATACAGGTCTTCCTCAGGTAGTAAATTATACTGATATATGGAATCCATTAGAAGAAGAACTTGCTAATATAGTACCGTATTCAAAAAGAGGAGAAGACGGGCAAATAGAATATGTTTTTGTAGAAGAACAAATGCTTAAAAAAATAAAAGAGTTATCTATAAAAGATCCCACTTTTGAGCAAGTACTTATATTATTTAAAGATTTAAATAAAAATGAACAGACACAGTTTTTACAAGCAATGTCAAAAGGTTCTAATGATTTTATTCAAGGACAAAAAAGAAATACTACTAAGAGAAATACATATGATGGTATAGTAGAGGAAGAAACAACTGTAAATTGGGTATTTTTTGATCCTTCTAAAAATAAGAAGAAGTATAGAACTCTTGAAAAATGGGTAGAAAATTTAAAAGATACTGTATTATATAATCCAAATACAAATGAAGAAGTAAGAATAGCAAAAGCTAAAGAAGTTGTAAATAAATGGGCAGATCTTTATTTTAAAGTAGAAAATACTTTTAAAGATACCGAAGAGCAAGAAAAGAAAAAAACTTACTTAGAAAGTAGAAAATATGCAACTGAAATTAGTACAATACTAAAGGAAATAGGAATTGTTGCAAATCCTGATGCTATATTAAACTTGTTTAATTCTGAAAATTCTCTTCAAGAGAATAAAAATATCTTAAAAGGTCTTGATATTTTATTTAGATCTGAAAACAAACCTTTCTCTGTTCTAAAAATATCTAAAGGAGAAGGAAATTCTAATTTTGAAAATGAAAATCCAATAAACGGAGAGAAGAACATAACTCTCCCATTAGCAAAAGAAGCATCTAGATTTGAAAAAAGTTATGGTCAATCTAGTATTATGGGGGCAACAGGGTCTTCTTATTGGGATTTTGGATTAAATCACTATTTAAAAAAGAAAATAAGCCAATTTAAAAGTAATGCTGGCTTTTACGTAGATAAGTTACGTGCTTCTGTATTTCATAGCGATTCTTTACTATTAGAATATCTTAAAACAGAAGAAGCAAATATTGAAAGAAGAATATTTAGCGGGTTTAAGATTCAAGGTGCTAAAAAGGGACATGATTATAAAGATATTGACCCTGCAGAAGAAAGGTCTCTTAGACTAAATTTAGCACTTAATGATATTTTTATTCCTATGACCCCTGCAGATAAAGGAACTTGGAATCTTATTTCAGGATTTGAGGCAATTACTATGGGAGATCTTAGAGAAGGGTTTAGTTATAACTCTGAAACAGAAACGTATATTATTCCTCAAAAAGTAAAACAAATTTTCTCTAATTATGCTATTACAGAGTTAAAGCGAATGGCGCAGACACGTATTGCATTATTCGGGGAAAATCCTTTACCTAATGAAAAACTAATATTGGATTACCACTATACAAAGCTAAATAAAGATGGTACACCAAATAGAAAAACTGGTAATGCTTTAAAGTCTCAAATTTTTACAAGTTTTAATGATAAAGAAGTATTGAAAGAAATGGGAGTATTGCTTCCAGATGGAACACTAGTTCCTACTAATACTTTAGCAGAAAATGTAGTGTTTAAAAAAATTATTGATACTGCTCTTAATAATTTAATAAAAACAGAAATAAAAGCTGCAATAGAAATAGAAACACTTACTTTAGATATAGGAGATTCTAAATTCATTAGTCCTAAAAATGAACTTGATACAGCTACAGTTACTAAGCTTTTAGCAGACATACCACAAAAAACACCAGAAGGAAAAGATATTCCTTGGAAGAAGCGATACGATACAGCAGTAAGACTCCTTGTGGCTAAATATGCTCTATCAGGAACTATTGCTAATGTGGAAACATTAAAAGTTTTTTCTGGAGACCCTGCATTTTATAAGCATATGCCCGATTTAACTAAAAGGATTCCAGGAATTATTGCTCCTGGTAAAGACCTCATACTTTCAAGTGCAGATGAAGTTTTTTTCCGAGTTGCTGTATTCCAAGATATTAAAAACACTAAAGGAACTGCTTTAAAAGAGGAATATGCTAAAGGTCTTAGAGATGAAGGTTTTACAGAAGAAGAAATAGATAATATTTTAGCACCATATGATGACTATAGTGTAACAGATGCACAAGGGTGGATAACACTAGATAGATGGAGATTCCTTAACGAAAAACTAGGAAGATTTGATTCTGACTCTAAAGAACATGTAGATGCTTTTAATAGGCTTAAAGACGGAATAGCCACTAAAGAAGACATGAAATTCATGCAAGCTATGCCTATGAAAGGTATGCATTTTGAGCTTAGACAAGAGGGTAATCTTCAAGTACCTACTTATATTAAATATTCTCAAGCTGTATTAATTCCTCAATTTACTAAAGGACGAGAATTAAATAGTCTTTTAGAAGCAATGACTGAGCAAAAAATAGACGAAGTTATTGATGGTATTGGCGTAAAAGTAGGCGCACTTTCTCCTATTAATATAATGGGAGTTACACCAGGTTCTATTCTTCCTGCTGGAGAAATAAAATTTAATGTAATGACTCTTAGAAATGAGTATTGGAAACTCCAGCAAGATCTTACGCCTCATGAAGAAGGGTCAGAAGCATTAGAGGGATCACAGATAAAGAAAAATATGTTAGCTAATATTTTTCAAGACGCTATGTATGGTAATATAACTGGACACGAACTTATACGTCAAATGCATAGTGTAGATAGACAGTTATCTGATTTAGGAAAAAAAGAACTTGCAGAAGAATTTGGTCTTGGAGTAAAAAATGGAAATTATGTTATTACAGATTGGAAAAAAATTCAAAAACAATTAGTAAAAGAGTTTACTACAGGTAGTAGTAAAAACAAAGCAACTAAAAAATTATTAGCTTCTTTAGAGCTTAATTCTACCACAAATCCAACGGGATTTGCAATTCCTTTAGATCAAAATGCCTTTAGAAATCAAATAAACAGTGCTATAGGAAGTTTTATTACAAAAAAGACTGTTAAATTAAGAATGCCAGGAGGAACTTATGTTCAAATGAGTCCTTATGGAGCACAACGTACTGCTAGATATAGTTCTTTAAGTGAAGAGCAAAGAAATGAGATAGATAAAAGAATCAATAAAGACGTTCTTCAACCTGCTCGAAAAGGTAAAAATAAAACTAACCGAGTTCAAATATTACTCCCAAGTTGGTTTCAAGATCTTGTCCCTGGTAATGAAAGTATGAGCGCTGCAGAAATAGGGAATTACATAAAAGATAATAGACTATTAAATGGTATTGCATATCGTATTCCTAATCAGGGTATGAGTTCTATTGATGCATTTGAAGTTGTTGGATTTTTACCAAAATCTATGGCAGATACAGTTATTGCATATGACGAATTAACTGCTAAAACAGGGTCTGACTTTGATATTGATAAAATGTTTATTATGCTCCCTGCTTATGGAGTAAGTAAAAAAACTGGTGAGCCTTATTATATAAACCCTAAAAACTATTTAAAAGAAGACGGTACATTTAAAGAAGTAGATGATAATGGTAATAAAATAAGTGATTATAAGAAAAAACAAGTACTGAGAAATAAAAAACTTGAATTATATGCTTCTGTAATAGCTCATCCAAAAGCTTTTTCACAAGTAATTACTCCTTTAGATTCTGTAACTCATAAATATAATGCTACTAAAAAGAGGTATTTACAAGCTAAATCTGCAATAAGATTAGAAAAACCTAGTGATTTTGAAAAGCTAGAGAACCTATTAGCCAAGATTGATGAAAAGAAATCTCCTGAAAATATAAATAAATTTATTTCTGCTGCGGTTGAAGTGCTTTCTAGTACAAAAGATTTAGAATTCTTTTCTTCTAACTATCAATTTGAGATAAAAAAGACTTTTCTTGGGGGACAACTTGGAGTTGCACAAGAAGCTAGGCATCTTGTAGACCATAGTATTTCTCAATGGACCTGGGATAAAAGAGCCCCTTATAGATTAAGTACATATATAGGTATGGGTAATTTTTATAGTGATACACTTGGAATAAGGTACTCTACGTTGTCAGGGATGACGGGAGAAGCAGGAAACCTTATTTCTACTACTCTTTCAGGAAGATTGAATGCCTATGTTGATATTGCAAAAGATCCTTATATATTTTATTTAAATAATAATACAATTACTGCTAATACAGTTGCTTTATTAGATAGATTAGGAGTAGATCCTACTTGGACAGACTTTTTTATAGCTCAACCTATACTTGAAAGTTATGTAAATGAAAAAAGAAGATATGATTCTGATAGTCGTCCAAATTTAAAAAATGAAAGTGGCGTTATTTTAAAACCTATTGAAGCTGCAGCATATAAACTAGGGTTTAGTAAAGCTGATGTAAGACGGGCAAGAAAACGTATAGATATAGATACACCAATACCTTTGCAAGAACTTTTAGACAACTTAGATAGTACAAAAGATAAAGAATCAGAAACTTATAAAGATAGTCAACTTGCTATTTTATTGAAATATGAAAAATTAGAGAAATATGCTTCTGAATTAAATCAAGCTATAACTGCTTCTAAAGATGATACAGAAGGTGCATCAGGAGGTATTTATGATGTTGTTGTTTCTAATGCTTTAAAAGCAGAACTTGGCGCCAGCGAACTTTTATATGGATTTGAAGATAGGTTTAAAGCTACAATGCTTGGAAAATATCATGAAAATTCTATTAAAATTATGGATAGTGCCTTTGGGGATAAATTTGCAGTTACCTCTATGGCTTTCCGAGATGCATTCCGTAGAATAAAAGAGCAAACAGGTTTAGATGTATATAAAAATGCAGATGCTCTTAGAAAAGTAACAGAACATTTGTATGCTATATATATGGCAAACGAAATGGGAAAAACAATGAATGTAAAAGGTAACCCATTATATGATAGTACAACAGTTCATAGACTTTTTTATGGTGAAAATAGTTTAGCTAAAAGACTTAAAGCTTATCAAAAAGAAAATTCTCCTATAGTAAATAATTCTTTGATAGAATATCTAACTCCTCAAACAGGAGTGGAAGAAAAAGATGCAGATTTTATTAAAGCTACAAGAACGGCTGAACAAGATGCTACAGATCTTAATAATTTAATTGATGCATGGCAAGAGCTTTTAATTCATCCTGATGTAGAAGTTAGGGCTTTCGCAGAAGATTTAAGTGTATATTCTTTTATTAGTACTGCTAATACAAGTACAGCATTTGGATTTTCAGAATTGGTGCCTTTAGATTTTGAAAATAAATTATTTAATAGAGTTACTGATAGAATCGCATCAGTTTTACCACAAGAAACTCTTTCTCTTGCAGAGTACTTTTCAGAACAAGATATAGAGATTTTCGTTAAAAATAATATGGATTTTCCAAAGCTAGTTCAAGAAATCCATAATGATGATGTAGAAACAACTTATCGGTTTAGAAATGTAAGTAGAAAAATAAGAGGAGCAGCAGAAACTATAGTTAGAGATATTCCTAAATATGGATTTTATTCTACAGACCCTAGATTAAGAATACCTGATGGTTCTGGTAATTTTAAAAAATATGTCAAATTAAAAAATAGCAAGGGTAATAATGTTTTATACAAACTTGTAGGAGTTTTTGAATATGAGTATCAAAATAGAAATGGAGAGACAAGAGACGCTATAGCCCCTGTATATGCTTACATGCCAAAATTAGGATATAGAAGAGGAGCGCATAAACTAGTTGAATTTAAAAGAGAACATTCTGCAGTACCTGAAAATCTCTCTTATCTTACAGGTTCTGTACGTGTAGATAATAATTTTTCTGAAAAACAAGTTGCAGATTTTATTAGTAAGAGAATAGCAGATTATCAATCTGGCCTAGAGAAAACACATGACCTTCAAGAATTTAAATACCACCCAACTGTAGATTTATCTAGAGAATGGAAGGATGATTTAAATGAAACACTCGTTTATAGTAAACCAGGAGTCAATACTATGCGAACTAATGCTAGACTAAAAGAGCATGAGCATTTTGGCAATCCTTTTAGTGAAGTAACTTTAAAAGGCACTCTTAAAGTTAAAAGCATTTCTGCTGCAGTTCAAATGTATAAAGACTGGCTTCTACATAATGCTATTACAGAGTCTGACCTTGTAGAGGGGTCTGTTAAGGATCTCGACAAGTATAATGCACAAAGAGAATGGATTTTAAATGAAATTAAAGAAGGTAAACTTGACGGTAAAAAACTTCTTTATGCAGGAAAACTTGCAGCAAGAGGCCAGGGCACACATGCAAATGCATTAGCAGAAGTCGTTGAAGAAATAATGCATGGAGGAATGCCTGCAGAGACAAAAGAAAGCATTACGCCTGCACCAACAC
>Ga0098061_1000195_pt1 | contig 26924 bp, 26 predicted proteins | sample 22_taG_FD_92579 | JGI IMG/M metagenome (GOLD analysis project Ga0098061, IMG submission 92579) | Marine viral communities from the Subarctic Pacific Ocean - 22_ETSP_OMZ_AT15343 metaG | ecosystem: Environmental > Aquatic > Marine > Oceanic | place: Subarctic Pacific Ocean | collected 2015-01-20
GAAATAAAAATCGTAATTACATATGGGCTTTAGAGGAAGTAAAATCAGATTCAAAACATGAGCGTAAAGATGGACAAAAGATACTAGATGATTATCATCCGATTAGTAGGGGTAGAATAGAGGGTGGAGAACACTTTTATTCTTGGGAAGGTCAATTCGCAGATATGAAGAGGGATAGACAATGACAGAAAAAAGAAGATTTAGTGTGGCTAATCTGTTTAGGCGGGCTACACCAACACCTAAAGATGCAAAGGTGTTTAATCCTGGTATTCAGGAAAAAGCCACAGATTATATGATTACGTCTCCTGTGTTGTATCATGTTGCTCAACAATCTGTTATTGTTAGAACTTGCACAACACAATTAAAAAATGAAATATTTAGAAGAGGTTATTTATGGGAAGAAGCATTTGCATATAAATGTGGTGATTGTGGGCATAAACACAAAGAGCCTGTTCCATCTTGCACTCAATGTAAATCTATTAAATTAACTAAACCTGATAGGTCACAATTGAAATACTCTCATAAATTCTTAGAGGGATATATTAATGATTCTGACCAAATGTTTATTGATGTATTAAAAGAACTAGAAGATGACCTTAATATTATGGATGATGCTTATATTATATTAAAGAAAGAATATTATCTTACTAATGATGGAGAAATTAAACTTCATAAAATTAAGGAAATGTATAGGGGCGACCCCGTTACTATGGCTATTTATACAGATGAGAATGGTGAAAAAGGAACACAAGGGTTTACTTGTTTAAATCATAGAAGCCAAATAACAGAAAACCCTGTTGGTATGTGTGATGATTGTGGTTCACCAATGCATCCAATATATTATATAAATAGATGTAATGGAGAAGAACAACATTATATTAAAGGTGAAGTATTACATTTCAGTAAATATAACCCAAGTAGATTATATGGTTTATCACCAGTTCTTACTTTGTGGAATCATATAACAACTTTACTTGCTATGGAAAATTATGTAAATTCTTCATATTCAAAGAGTAGAATGCCGAGAGGACTATTAGCAGTTCAAACTAGAAACATAGAATCTATGAAATCCTTTTGGCGTGGGGTCAAAGAGAAGATGGAACAAGACCCTCACTTTATTCCTGTGATGGGTATTGAAGCAGAAAATGGTAAGGGTTCTATTGAATGGATTAAGTTTATGGATAGCCTAAAAGAGATGGATTATGTTGCTGTTAAAGATGATTTAAGGGATAGAATTTCTGGCTTTTATGGTGTTAGTAAAGTATTTATGTCAGATAATTCTGCTAGTGGTGGATTAAATAATGAGGGCATGCAAATACTTGTTACTAATCGTGCAGTAGAAATGGCCCAAACAATTTATAATAATTATGTATTCCCTTTTATAATGAAAGAATTTGGAATTACAGATTGGGTGTTAAAACTACCACCTTCTGAAGAAGAAGATGAAATATTTAAATTAAGAGTGAGAGAAATGGAAGTTCAAGTAGCGGGTGCAATAAAGAACTTAGGCTTTGAAGTTGCTATGGATGATAAAGGCAGGTTTTCTTATTCTAAAGAAAAACCAGAACCACAAAAACCTACGAAAGAAGGGGGAGAAGTTGAATTAGACCCATACGCAGGAACAAATATAGACCAATCACAATTAGGACAAATGATGGAAGCAGGTAGTAAACCTAGTATGGCAGAAGCAGGGGTTCCTGAAAAAACTAAATCAGAACCTCCAAAAACAAGAAATAAAGGCTCTATGGAAACAGGGCCAGATAAAAGATTTAGTGGCTTACCCACAAAAGCAGGTAATCAAAATGTAGATTCAAGAACCGAAAGGAGGATACCCTGAAATGGCTTGGTTTACTATTATAAAAGGTGGTTTAGACCCAAAAGAAGGAAAACAGGGAAAACATATGACTAAAATGTTTATGTTTCTTCATAGATTCTTTGGTAAGCCTGCTTGGGGGGTTGAAACAACAATTAGTTTTGATAAAGATACTAGAGATTCACCTAGTTTTGATAAATATTACGCCACATTTGAACAATTAAATAGTCCTTTTGTTAGATGGGAAACAGAACGGTTTTTAAGGGAAATAGAATCTATGGAGAGTTGTTATAACTGGGAAAGTATAAATTGGGATGGTGTAGACTTTAAAACTAGAATGCCTGGTGAGCGAATTCCAGGATTAGTGTTTAGTTGGCACAGGCCGTTAAATAATACTATTGTTACTGTAACGTTTGATAAAGAAAGGCACATAAAGGTTAGGGATAATATGTATCGCAATTTGGAGAGCAAGCAACAGAAGAATATGGAAAATAATAAAGGTGTTTACAACGTAAATATAAAACAACCTTTTCGTTTCAGACCACAAAGTAAAGAGGAATTAGAAGTATCTGGGGCTTATAGGGACAGAAATAAAATTGGCGCCGGAGAATATGGAAAATATGAAAGGTGTTTACAACGTAAATATAAAAATATGGAAGAAAAGGTTAAAAGGACAAAAATGTCAGTATATTTTCATAGCGAATAAATGGAGGATAAAATATGACAGATAAAGTAAAAGATTTAGAGAAAAAATTGAAGAAAGCAAGAAATGAGATGAGGAATAGTAATCCTATAAATACCAGCAATAAATTTGATTTTATTGGGGTAGACCCAGATGCAAAGAAAATAGAACGGCCTGCTAGTAGCGATGTTCCCGATTATATCGGCAAACCAAAGAAAAAGGTTAGTAAAAAATTACAAGACAGTTTACCTTATTAGGTGTTAATATGGATTTCTTAGATGGGTTTTTAATTCGCAAAGAAAGATTGAAAGGCAAAAGCGTTCAAGAATTATTTGAAGAAAAATTAAATTCGGATGAATTTAACACCTCATCTGAGTTTAGCACTAAAGAAATAATAGATTTGGTTGATAAAGCAAAAGCAACAACAAAATCACCTATTTTTAATAAAATATACGCAAGAACTTTAGAAGACTCAAATATTAAAAATGAAAGGGGTTTTCTTACTAATCCTAAAATGTCAACAGATGCTCATAATACAATAGGAAGCGAAGATAGTTCTAACATTGATGACATAATAGTAAGTGCATTAAGAGAAATACAAAGAGAGTTTTTATTGAATGAACCAAAAGATGAAACAGAAAAATTATTCTTTCATTTAATTACACAATTTGACAAACCGAAAAAACGCAGAAATGCTCCTACTAGAATAAAAGGAAAAACACAGAACATAATAGTTAGGGTATTACAAAATTTGATTGCTGGACATGATATAAGTGATGAACTTCAAAATATAATGCATGATGAAGGACTAATTAGTTTAAACTTTTTATTACAGTTGCAAGACATTAAAGAAGGAACTACTACTTTAAACCCTGACGTTAATCGTAAATTTGAAAGGAATCCTGAACTGTTAGATAAATTAATTGCTTTAATTGAAGAACTATCTGGTTATTCTTCTCCTAAAAGAAATGATTTAATTGCTGAACTTAAACGTCTACAATCTAAACAATCAGCCGCAGAAGAAATAAGGGTAGGAACAATATTATCAGACACATATAAATATAGTAGGTCTTCCATAAAACAAATGTCTAAATTAAGAAGAAAATTAAATAGATTAGTTGATAATTGGGATAATGTAAAAAACAAGTTTTATTCTAATACTGATATTGTATCAGAAGGAGGAGAAGAAATAATAGAAGAAGTATGGGGAACTAAAGCCTTACAACAGAACCTTGTAGACGAATGGCGGGATGTTGCAAATATGCATGGTATAGAAATTGAAGAACATTTATCAGTAAATATTAAAGAAGAAATAGAAAGATTACTTAAGGCATGGCTTCAAATTGAGGAGATATTAACAGCAGGTGCTAAATTAGAAAGATTAATTAATGAAAAAAATCCACATGAACTTACATTTTTAGATAAGGAATTAGAAACTAGAGTAGAAAAAATAGAAACAGAACTACAATTGATACAAGATGGAACTGAAAATTATGAAGCGTTTAAAGAAGAAATACTCAGAGAGATAAAAGGCGATTTAAATAAAATGTTAAATGTCCAACTTATTAAAGCATATAGCCCTATGTTAGATAAGGCAAGCCCTAAAAAACAAAAAAAGATTAAGAAGGTTTTACAATCCTCTCAACCCTCAGAATATATGGGTCAAGATTTTACTAAGTTAGGAAGTTTATTATCAGAATTACAAGATTTAGATACTAATAAATCCGATAAAAAAATGAGGAAAAAATTTGAGAGTTTTGAAGAAAGGAATTTAAATTTAGTTTCTAGAGCGTCTGAATTAAGGAAAGACTATGAATTATTGTATAGACAACTTAGAGGAATGGTTTATCCTAAGAGTCAGGGAGATTTAGGAGAGGAAAAAGATGAGTAACGAAAAAGAAGAAAAAGAAGAAATGCTAATGTTATTGAAGGCATTAGTAGAAAAAATAAATAGGTTGGAGAATGCGGTGTTTAATGAGGATAATTTATTAATGAAATCAGGATATGTTATTTCTGAAACACCTACACCAATAATTGCTACATCAGTTGATAGTGATGTAGATAAAATTGCTAAGATGGAATGGAGCGAAATTAGCGATATGGTTTCAAAAATAGAAAGCGGTGGTTATTAATGCCAGAAAAAGTAACAAAAGACGAAAAGATAGCAGAATTGCTAAAGAAAGCAACAGAAAAAGCAGTGGAATTAATCGGCAATAAAGATGATTTCAATGAAGATGATTTAACAGGTGAAACTGTTAAGTTAAGTAGGCCAAAGGCACAAAAAGTTCCTGATGCTAAAGGTAGCGATGAAGAAAAGACTAAAATTAGAGATGAGATTGGGGAATAAATATGCCTATATCTGGTGTCTTTGATAAACAAAAAAACTCGCTTGCAAAGCGGGTGCTAGACTTTTATGAAGATGCTAGATATAATTATTTATCTGCAAGAGAAGACTCTAAAACCTATGGTAAAAATTGGAAGAAATCTGTTAAGAAAATAAGAGATGACTTTGATGGATTAAATGAATTCTCAACTGAAATGAAAAAATATTTAGATGAAAAAACAGTCTTTGATGATAATGTGTCGGATGCTTCATCAGTCCAAGCAAGAGAATTATTTAAACAAATTAAAGATTTAAGATTTAATTCTGAAGAACTTAATGACCCGTTTGCTAAACAAATGGGAGAAGATGTAATAGATACTTTATTAGCAGAAGCACATGTATATGCTAAATTTTGTCATTACGCATTAAGAGCACATAGCGGTGCTATACCTGATGAAGCATGGCAACAACATAAATTGCCTCCTGACACAATTACACCTAGCGTAATGGGATTAGATTTAGCCGTTAGTGATATTCCATTATATATTATAGAACACTATGGCGATGATAAGGACACTAAAAGAATTAGACCAAAATTCAAGGCTGCTCTTGAACTCTTAAAAAAGGTGTATATGACTAATAACTCAGAAGAAAATTGGAATAAGTTAATTCAATTAGAAATTAAAAAAAACGATGAGAATGAAGAAAAAGCAGAAATAGATTTTATAGTACCAAATAAACCAATGTATAGAATATTTGAAATAAACGATATAAAAGAACTAAAGGGATTTAGTGGTGACTGGTTAGTTCAAGAAAAATACGATGGTATTAGAATACAAATCCATAAAATGGATGAAAAGGTTAAGATATTTACCTATAACAAAAAAGATATTACAAGCCAATGTAAAAACATTGTAGATAAATTAAAAGCAAAACATTTTGGTGATGTGATTTTAGATGCAGAATTAATATTATATGATAATGATGAACCACTACATAGAGCAGATACAATTGCTCATCTATTCAAAGGAAAATATAAGGGTGCAGAATTAAAGGCAAGGGTCTTTGATATTATGCACCATGAAGATAAAGACATATCTGATTATCCATTAAAAGAAAGAATAAACATAATGTTTTATCAGTTTAGTCAGCATTCTTCAGACGATTTAGGTTTCCCTAATAAAAAGAATTCAAAGATAGCAGATTCTATTAAAGAAGTAGAAAAATATTCAGAAGCAATAATGCAATCTAGAACTTCAGAGGGTGTAGTAATTAAAGATATGGAATCAACTTATTACATAGGAAGCAAGAAAAACCCTAAATGGATTAAATGGAAAAAGTTTGTAGATTTAGATGTTATTGTTTTAGATAAGAAAAAAACAAAGTCTAATTTATATTCATATTCTGTTGGTGTTGGGCCATTAACAGGAGAAGAAACTAGAGAACATAATGTTAAGGAGATTGACGGTAAATCTTATTTGCCTGTAGGTAAAGCATTAAACACGAAACAAAGTGTTGAAGTAGGCTCTATTATAAGAGTAAAGGTCGATGAAGTAAAAAGAAAAGGAAAAGGATATAGTTTATTTTCCGCTAAAGTAATTGAAATACCTGAAGTAGAAACACCTGAAAAATTAATTACTTTAGAATTATTAGCAAAGGATAGTAAGAAATCCCTTGCTTATGATGTTCAAGATGCGTTATTAAAATATACTATAACTGATGGTATTCATGGTAAAGCGGATATTATTTTAAAGGGTGATTATGAAGGGTTTACTATATATGGTTTTAATGGAGATTCTTTAATGGAAAAGAATGCTTTAACAGATATAGATGATTGGAAAGACCAATTAATGGAAATAAATAAAACTAAATCTTCTGAAGCAAGAGGGATTATTAAGAACTTTTTAATTGAAAAAGACCCAAATAAAGATGGTGTGGAAATAGAAGAAATATTTAAATTTATCAAAAAACAAAGACCCGAAGAAACTAATATTTTATGGACTAATCAAATAAATAAATTAAAAAATTGGATGAATGATTATGATGAGTTTATTCCTATTGGTGCTAATAAGTTTACTTACAATGATTCACATATAACAAAAAAAGCACCAAAAGAAGAACATGGGAAGTTTGCATTATATATGAGAAAGGACAAAAACATTAATTTAGTTATTGATTATGAAGATAAAACATTGGCTTGGATTATAAATGTAGAAGACACAGAAGACATTTTTAATTTGTTTGGTAAAGCAGGAAAGTTCCCAGCCGAAATTGCTAATAATATAGATAGAGAAGAATTATTAGATAAGGGCAAGATTGAATTAGGTGTTCAAAGACATGGTTATCATGAATATAGGATAGATGGAAATCGTTTTGATACTAGATTACACTTTAGAGTTGTTCCTGTTAATAAAAAAGATACATGGATAGTATGGACAGGCTATAAACAAGAAATGCTAGATAAGAAAGAAAATGAAGATTTATGGGATATTACCCAAGATAGGTTTAAAAAATTAACCATGCAAATTGAATAATAGGGTGGGGTTGATATAGTGAAAGAAGAAAGAAGAATTATGCAGGCCGACTTAGTTATTAAGTCGGACACAGAAGGCAAGTTTGATATATTAAAGTCAGATGATTTGATAATTGGTGGATATGCGTCTATTGAAGTTGTAGATAAACAAAATGATTTAATTACATTATCTGCATTAGAAGAAGCAGTAGAAAAATATATGGAATCTAAGAAATTTAGAAACGTAATGTCTAATCATTCTAATGTTCAAGTAGGAGAAGTAGTAGATTCTTATAGAGATAAAAATGGATTACTTCATAAAACAGCAGTAGATGATGTAGGTTTTTATGTTGTTATTAAATTAAGAGACGATATAGAAAAAGCAAAAGAAATTTCAAGAGGGATTAGAAAAGGAACTCTCCGTTCATTTAGTATAGGTGGTCAAGCCTTAAGTAAAAGAAAGAAAAATAATGATGAATTAGGTAAATATAACGAAATTGACAAATTAGAACTCCATGAAGTAACAATCTGTGAAAAAGGAATAAACCCAGAAGCAAAGTTTGATATTTTAAAGGAGGAACGTGATACAATGACAGAAAGGTTAGATGAAACGTTAAATGAGATTAACGAGTTGATGAAACAAGTTAATGCTCTAAAGAAGGATGACGCGGAGGAGGAAACAGAAAAGGCTGAGTATATGGATTCTGATGAAGAAGAAATAGGCAAAGATGATTATGAAGCCCCCGAAAGCGATGAAAGCGAATTGGAATTAAGTGAAACGCTTGATGACGAAAGAAAAGGCAGAACTGGCCCTGAAGGGTTTGTTGAAGCCGGTTTAATGGGAGAGGAATCTCAAGGAAAGAAATTACCTCAATCAGCACAAGTTGGCCCATTATACAAGGAATGGACTAATGAGGAATTTTCTACATTAGACCTAACAAATGAAAACGTAGAAAAGGCGTATGAGGCTTTTAAGGCTGAACAGTTGGAAAAGTTAGCATACGATTCATTAAAGAAGAAGTTTGAGTCACGCTTCTCTAATGAAACTTCTATGAGAAAGGCGCATGTTGCTCGTAGTGAGTATGATGCGAAGAATGAGGTTGAAACACTAAGAGAGGAATTCGCTACTCTTAGAAAGAGCCTTCAGACAAAGAATGATGAAATCATTAAGGCACAAACTGTTGAGATTCCATCAATTGATGTAGATAATATGTCATGGGGAGATATACATAACTACATGGCTCAATTTGAGGAATGATGAAATATGGCAAATAACTATATTAAAACAATGAAAGATTTAGAGGCCGCAACCTACGGTGGTAGGGGCGGTATGGGTGGTAATGCTTTGCTTAAATCCGCTGGTGTTGTTGCAGGTTTGCATGGACATCACGATGGAGCAAGTGCTGGTTCTAATTTAGGAACAGGCACAACTGCTGCATCAGGCTTAACTAGCCTTTACAACCTTGTTTATGGAAAAAAGGTTTGGTCTATGCTAAACCAAGAAGTGAATGCTTTGGCTATGTTGGCTAAAAGACCCTATACATCAAGTGGATGGAGAATAATGACTGACCGACCTGCGGGTGGTTCAGCAAGCACATTCTCTACAACATTAGGTGGTGCGGGAACTTCTGCTGCTGCTGAAGGTGGTGCTTCTCCACGAACAGATAAGATTGGTGGTGTTGCTGAGAATGCTAAGTTAGGAACTGATTTAGTTGCACAAGCACCTTCTTACACAACGCTATACACAAGCCCAAAAACAGTGGCTCATATGTTTGAGTTCTCTGAATTGGCTTTAGAAATGGCGAAGATTGATGATGGTGTTGGTGATTTACGCGCTTTAATCCGTGAGGATATGGGCAAGCACCATGCTGAAACACAGAATAAGATGCTATTAATGCCTCTTGAAGCGTATGACCAGACAGAAAACAACAGTGATGGCGGAACAACCGTAAACATGGATAAGAATTATACCTCCTTGTTAAAGATTGTTTCTTCATCACAAGAGTTAGAAGCAATGGTTGATGCATCAATGACTGATGATTCAGCAAGCACAACAGGTGGACTAGTTGCACAGTTTGTAACGCTTTACGGTAATTCAGACCGTCAATTAGTGTCTAACGCATACAATACATCCTTTATGGATGCACAGGTAGATTATGGCGCAGGTTACGCATCAGGAGATGCACGACCATTGACCCTAACTATACTAAACAGTATGTTAAGGCAACTAAGAGAGAATGGAGGAAGCCCAAAGGTTATCCTAACAGGCTATGATACCATTCAGCACTTAGGAGACCTATTACAAAGCCAAGAGAGGTTTTTAGACCGAAAGGAAATTATCCCTACTCATGGCGGCGTTAGAGGTGTAAAGGGTTCAGAAGTAGGTTTCCGTGTGGCGACTTATTATGACATACCCCTTATTCCTTGTAAGGATATGCCCAAAACTGGAAATGGCTCTAATAAACTTAGCGATATGCTTGTCTTAGATACCGACCACTTATGGTTGTCTGTTCTAAAACCAACCCAATACTTTGAGGATGGAATTGATAACGGAAACCCATTTGGTGTAGGAACACTAGGTAATCAAGCAATGTATAGAACAATTGCTGAAACCGGTTGCTCTTTCTTTAAAGGGCAAGGGAAAATTACGAACATAACAAGTGCATGAGGTGATTAAGTATGGCTTTAGCATATACGGTAACACTTTTGGCTGACCATAAGGGTATGACTACACCAAGAGTTCATGGTGATGAATACTTTGTGGATGCCTTAGTAGATGTAACATCAATAGTAGCGGCAGGTTCAGTAATACCTGCTTCTGCTTTTGGTTTAAGTAGAATCAATACTGTATTGATTACAGGTTCTGATAATGCTAATGCAGTGTTACCTTCAGTGGAAACAACTGCGGCGGGTGCTTATGAGAGTGGAACTTCTTTCGCTCTTATGTTTACCTCATTAGATGGAACAAATGCTACTTTGGCTAACGATGCTAATGGCGGAAGCACTAGAGTTCGTGTTTACGGCATACTCTGATTATTCAGAGATAACGTGGGTTCTGTCTCCTTGCAATAGCAGGGAGGCGGAACTCACAACATTAGGTGATTAATAATGGCAAAATTAACTTATTTAGGAATTGAGCGCAAACGCTCTTTAATTAAAAGAATGTCTATTGGAGCAGGAGAAACCATAGACATTAATCCGATTCACGCTTTAACATATTTAGGTGATGATGATTTCAAAATACTATTTGAAAAGTCAGACAAAGAAGCATTAGAAAATTGTAGTGATGGTCAACAAAAGAGATTAATTCATGAATTTAATTGTAAAAACTTAAAGGAAGTTTTAAATACAATGTATCCAAAATCAAAACCATCAGTTTTTAAACAAAAAGAAACAAAGAAAACTACGGTGGTTAAACCAATTAAAAAAATAGAAAAGAAAGAAAAGCCTGTAGTAATCCCAACGAAAACGGCTTTTGCTACGGAAGATTGATATACCCAACCGATGTGAAGGATATTAGGAGGAACTGATATGGGAAGTAGTAGTGTATGCACAAAAACACACGCTTTTTCATCTAACGCATCTGATGCTACAATAGATGGAACAGCAGGAAGACAACAAAAACAATTATTTATTGGGAGACAAAAAATACAGTCTTTAAAAGTAAGTAACAATCAAACAACCGCTATGACTATTGATTTTTATGATGGCGAAGGCGTATCAGCATTTAATGGAAAATTAATCCATAGAGTGCATGTTGGTGCAGTTAGAGAAAATTTAGATTTTGATATGCATGGTTGTGTTGTAAATAGTGGATTATATGTTCTAGTTAGTGGGGCAGGAACTAAAGTAAATGTATCAGTTTCTGCTCAATATAATTAGGTGAAATAATGCCGGCATTGGAAAAAGACACAAAATTAGTAATGACAATATTGTTCGTAGGAGCAATATGTGGCGTAAATGTATTCTTTTACGCCGAGTTCGGCCATTTGTTGGCCTTCTCAGCCTACTCACATGCAGTAGTTTTCTCATTAATGACTATTGGTGGGATATTAGTAATGAAAGCAATATTTGACTTAGCATTAAATGATTATATAGAAATGACCTTATTAGATAGGAGAATTTCTGCTTATTGGGCACGAAGACAAAAAGACGAAAAGCAAAGAGAAAGAATCAGGCAAAGTCTTCAACAATATAATCAACAATGGGGCATGAATCCTCAAGGAAATGCCTTTTTAAGTGCTGCTCCTCAATCTCAACCAAAAGAACCAGTTGAGACACCTTTCTTTGAATTTCCTAAAATACAGTGAGGAATTAGATGCTAGAACAAGTATTAATGGGATTTGATGAAACCACTTTAGCATATGACTTACAACGTGCTCATTCTGCTGATGTATGGTTTTTAAGGGCTAGGTTCTTCATTTGGGGAACTGTGGCTACCATAAGTTCTTTTTTATTAGGACAACTCTTAACCATATTTGGTGTTAATGTTGTATTATCATCATGGGAGGGTTTTTGGAATTTTATCTATACCTATGTCTGAGGGAATATTATGTCCTTGATGACAGGCTTTGTTATTGTTGTAATGGAACAAATAGGATTATTTTGGAAAAAAATGAACCCTCATCCTTTTGGTGTATATGGAGCAACACAAGTAGGTAAAACAACATTACATCACCAATTAAGAACAAGAGGAGATGTACCACAAATTAAAAATAGAACTAAGGGTAGGGAAAAAGCAACAAGAAAAACAATTAAAATAGATGGAGATACCCACACAATAAGAACAGCAGATGTAGGAGGAGAATCGCTTTATTGGGGAGAATGGCTACACGACATGAAAAAAAGAAAAGTAGAATACATTATTTTTATGATTGATGATAGACATTTAGCAAAACATATAGATATAGAACAACAATTATGTTGGAAGTTTTTAGTGGATACAATAATTTCGCCTTATTGGGATATGATTAATAAAAGACAAAAAAAACATAGAAATGATTATCCAAAGGGAATAGGCATATGGGCAAATAAATTTGATTTATGGAAAGATACATATTCTTATAAAGATATACAAAGCCATCCAATTTTTGGAACATTTGAAGATGGACTACAAAAATTAAATGATAAAGGAATACCTACACATAAATATATAGTTAGTGCAAAATCAGATTCAGAAATGGTTTATAGAGGAATCACAACAATGATAGAAGATTATTAGGAGAAGATAAAATGAAAAAAATAAGTTATTTTAAAAATTGTTCAGGCAGTATACTGTGTGAATTATATGAGCATAAATGTTGGTGTTTAGAATGAGTATGCAGTTTAACCCACCTAGTTTAATTGGTGCAACTAATGCTAGTGTTGCAAGTTCTTTTTTACCACCATTAAAATATGCAAGAGCACCTGGCTCTATTATAAAATATGAATATAAAAGCAGCAAACAAAAAAAACAATTAAAAGAAATGATTAAAGTCCTTTGGCCTGAAAAAAAGACATTTTTAAAGATGCCATTTGGTTTTAAGTTTAATACTAAAGATAGATGTGTTGTATGTGGAACTCATAAAATATGGGATTATTCAGACCCTGCTAGACCAACTATACCTTTACATAAAGTTAGAAAGGGTTATCCAATGAGAGGAACTTATTGTGATAAACATGCAGCATTACACAAACAATATGAAATGTTAGAACAACAAATTTTAGCAGAAGAACATGGGCTTTCTTTTAGTGCTTACATTCCTAAGCCAAGAGTGCCTAAAATTTTAGCATCTGCACCGCTAACTTCATTAAGGCAATCCGATATTGAAACATTATCGGCAGGTGGTTGGACAATACGACCCCCTCAAATGAGCGTTGAATCATCAGAAGATGAATTATTTAGATTAACAATGGAAAGTCATGCCATCAATAATAGAATATTAGGTTTAATGACCAAAGGAACTAAAGTAGTTACACAAGAAATTAAAGAAATAGAGGTAGAATAATATGGGCGTATTTGGAACAAGTAATAGCAATTTAGCAACACAAATGGATGCACAAAGTGCTGCACATTTTAAAGTAACTAATAATTTATTAACGTTACAAACAAATCATGTAGAAGAATTTTTTGAATATCATGGACAAAATTTCTTTATTGCATTAGAAAAGATGATGGAAGATGTTACAGAACGAGTAGTAAGTCAAATGCTATCTAAATTAAGATTTACACAAGGTAGTAGTGGAGAATTAGTAGTTCATTCAGATTGTTTACGTGATTATGAACAAATAACTGCTGAAAATATACAATTAGATATTAATAATATGCTTGCAGCGTGTATGAATACTGAAGTTATTATGCAAAGAAAGATGGCTAAGCAACAATATTTAGAAACACAAGGCTTTGCTTCTCAAATGCCTCAACAACAAATGTCACAGCAAATGGGTGGTATGCCTAATGCTGGAGGATTAAACCCTGCACAGATTAGTGGTGGTAATCCTGTTATGCAAGCAAATAATATGATGATGCAACAACAACAAGCATTTAATAATCCATCAGGTTATCCTGTTCCACCGGCAGGTAATGATACAATGGGTAATCCTTATTGGATTGACCCAAATACAGGACAACCAACCTATACACCGCCTGGTTCTGGTGTTGGATTAACAGGTTTAATACAGAAAGGTGCTGCTTGGGCGGCTTGGTTAGCATGAGTGAGTTAAATGGCTATTTCTATTCCGCAACAAATATCCCTCAATAGACGGGATTATTCTATTGGACAAGCCATAGAATTGGATGAGGGTGATTTGCCTGCTACCAAAGACCATCCACTTGTTGTCTTAGCATTTAAATATATTGCTGCTCCTGTTCATAGTGTGTATGGACAGATAGAAGACCATTTTATAACCTATTTAGATTCTTCTTTAATGGAAAGGATAGCAGAAGATGATGTTGATTTTGATTTTGACAAATCTGAATATGATAGACATTTAACTTCTCTTAAAGAATATATGGAAAAATTAACTCTTAAGTCATTGATAAAAAAACTAAAAAAATATGTTGGTAAGGATAATCAAAAATGGCTTGGTGCTAATATAAGAAGTACAGAAAAAGAAGGATTGGAAACTTTAATATCTGAATTTGGTGATATAAAGGGAAGGGAAAAGGCATTAAGTTTTAATACAAGAGGAGAGGTTGCTTCTAAAATAAATCAAGCAATTAAAAGAGACATACCTTATTATCCCATATTAGAATATTTTACTGATAGAGGACACAATTCAGATAAAACACCAAAAAATGAAAATATTAATATTGAATTAGAAGAAATAGAAGATGCTATAGTTTTTAAACATGTTAGAACTGACAGATACTTAATATCTCTCACAGATAGAAAAACTAAAATTCCGATTATGGCTGAGTTTTATAGTTTAACAATAAATATGGGAAAAGTATTTGATAAATTATTAATAGAACAAGACATTAAACCCATTCCACAAAACGTAAAACGTTTACCTTCTTTCAAAAAAGCATATAAAAAATTCACGTTTCATCCAGATAATACACTGGGTAGCCCTAGAATAGAAGAAGCAATAAATGCTATTTATGAATTTAATGAAATATTAGCAAGTAAAGTATTTGATACTGATGTAGATGGAATAGAATTAACCGAAGAAAAAAGAAAAATGGCATTTCAAGAAGGGGAATTTGACGAAGAATTAAAGATATTAGATAAACTTCTACAACTTAATATGATAACTAATGAAGTATATAATGACTTTAAAGAAGGAAAAAGATTCACTAGTTTTAAAATAGATGAAGGATGGAAAAATTTTATACTCAATAATATAAATTTTAAAGCAAACCTCAAAGAAAATAAAAATAAAGCACCAAAGGATTATTGCAACGAAATAGAAATGTTGTTTCAAAAGCAAAAGGCAAAGAAAAAACAAAAAAAAGCAATAGATGATGCTAAAATTCAAGAGACCAAAATAATAAGTGCGCCACCTAATTCTACATATAGTGAAAGAAACCTTTTTATGAATGAAAGTTGGAAAACGCCAGAGAATGTAAAATTAAACTTTGACGCATTAAAATATAATAGAAAATTATATGAAGCATTTAAATCAATTCTAATTCCTAGCGATAGTTCCTTAATGATAGATTTATTAATAACACCAAAATTAGGCCAACAAACTAACTTATTGTTGACGCAAGCAGATTCGGAGGAATGGAATAATAAATGGATAAACGTGGTTAGATTAATTGATTATACAACTACTTCTAAAAAATATTATGCTAATACTTTAAGAGAAATACGGCCTTCCTATATTACTAACACCAGAGCATTAGAAGATACAAGTCAAAAAAGAAAGATGCCGAGTAAGCAAGGTATAGTAGAAGTTAGCGGAACAGATGATGAAGGAGAGGACAAATCAGGCAAAGTAATAGCAGCAGAAAAGGCTAGGGGCGTAGTTGAGGCAGGATTACCAAGAACAAATTATAGTCAGGATTTAAACGCTTTCATGTATTATATTATGAGACAAACAAATAAATTAGAGAGGTATTTAGGTGGGCAAATTATCAAAGAGTGATTATGTAGCGGGTAGTGCAGCAAACTACTCTACTGGTATAGGTTACTATACAAGACATGATGATGTATCAGAACTACTACAATGTGGTGAATTTACTGATTCTACAACACCAAGTAAAGGTGCTATTGGTAGCATAATTAAAAGAGTAGAAGGAAAAATAGATGATTCTTTAAAGGTGTCTTTTAGACCTGAAATAATAGAAAAAGAAGTTCATAATTTTGACCCCTTTATCCAAAGCCAATACCCTGTTGTGCCATATAAAGACTATGTTGGTTTTATACAACTCACCAGTGAAAAGATTAAAAAGATTTTAAGATTAGAAGTTTGGCAAGGAGATAATTATGTTGATATGGCTTCTGCTTCATACACATATACCCCTCCTACAACAGCACAAACAGCAGCATACACTTTGAAATTTGACATTGGTTCTCCTGTTACTGTTTCTTTTACCTTAACAGAAAACACCGCTAATGGCTTTTACGACCAATTTGGACAAAAAACAACAGTATTAGAAATATGTGCGGCTATAAATGAAATATTCCCTCATGCTACTGCTGATTTTACACAGCAAACAAGCGCAAAAGCAACTGCTGCATCAACCGGCTCAGGAAATATCTCTGATTTTTTCTATGCTTGCCCGACAGAAGACGGCAAATCGGTTTATATTTCTTCTAAATTACCATCAGATGCAGGCACAATTTGTAGTTTAATTGAAACTATTGATGGAACAAGTCAAACTTTTTCCTTTGTTGATAACGAAACAAAGGGAAGAAACGAAGAATTTTGGACAATAAAAGATGAAGGGAAAATATTTTTCAGAACTAATTATCCATATTTAACTAAACATTCAATTAGAATTACATATATTAGAGGTAGTTCTAGAATACCATCTGCTATTCATGAAGCAGCAACAAAATTAGTTGCGGCAGAAGTGTTATTAACTGATGATAACACCATATTAATTGCAGAAACTGGTAATATAGACATTAATAAAAAGCATGAAATTCTTGTTACTGAAGCAAAAGAAATAATAGAAGGAAAGAAAAATCTAGTTTATTTGATTGATTGATATGTTTAATACAGAAATGCTTAAAATAATTGGTTCTTTGCAAGAAATTGCTGAAAAATGGGAAGAAAGACGAAAATTAGAAGAAGCACTTGGCATTCCAACATCTAAGGCGTTAACCGAACAATTTATTGTAGAAGAAGTAACAAGTAAACTAGCAAAACAAGTATTAATAGACTGTAATAAAGCAATAGGTGGATATAATGGTAGATGAAGTTACATTTGTCTTAAAGTTATTAGAAGACAACTGGACTAATAATTTATCTGCCGGTTTAGATGGACATAAGCCTGCTGTATCGGCTGTTAATTTTATTGATATTAGGTCAATAGAACCCCAAAAAGGAAGGCGGGTTGATGCTGATGAAAAGGCAATAATTATAGTTTATGAGGACAGTGCTAGTATTACTCACCCTACTATTGATTGGGGGGTCAGAAACGAAGAATACGGATTTACGATTCATTTGCGAGTTTTGCATCAAAAAGATTGGACTGTCCTAACATATTCAAGAGATAGACTACAAAGTTTATATCAAGTAGTCCGTAGCATCATCGAGAACGAAGGGCTTAGGCCCACAATAACTGTTGGTTCAAATACATACACAGCAGATTTGATAGAAATTACAAGCAGAAGTGAGGCTAATGACAGAGGTAAACGATTATTAGGATATAAAATATCAGTTACCATGAAACGGTTTGGAAGAACCACATAGTTTGTAAGTAGGTGAAAAAAATGGTAAGTAATGAAATATACACAGGAGCAGGAGCATCAGTAACGTTAGTTCCAGAAATGGAATTTATAATATCGGAAGGATTTGGAACGACAAAAGGTAGTGTAATTCTTTTAGAAAGAGATACTACTACTAAAACTACATTAAAGTGGACAGTTAATAATTCAAGCCGATTAGTTCCAGATTTATACAAGGGTTGTATGGCTAAATTAGAAAAATATAATGCTAGTGGCGCATCACAAGACCACACTCAAACTTTAATGATTAAAAGCAATACAGAAGGAACATTAGTATTTGCACAAAATATAGATTCTGATTCTGCTGCACTTTGGTATAAATGCACTATTCTTTCTTTTGGTGCGCCTGTATATTCTCCTGCTGCGATTGGTGGAAAACCCTCGCTTTTAGCAGATAATTGGTTGGGCTTAGTAAGCACCTTTACTGCTCCAACAGTAACACCACAAATTAAACAAATGAATTTAGCATTGGGTGGAACAAGAAACTTTGGTTTTCAATTTAATGGCGCAGAAGATATTGGTGAGGCATCTATTGATGTTTCATTAAATAATGGTTCTTGGTTATATTATGCATTAGGAAAAATGTCTTATAGTGCAACACAAATTAGTTCTAATACATTAAATGCATCTCTTGTAGATGGCTCATCATATGGTCTTGCTTCTAACGGAAGCAAAATACATCGGGTAGAAGATAGTAAAATTTTACCACCAATTGATGCTGAAGAAACATTAACCGCTTATAAAGAAATAACAGGTTATGTTGATTATACATTTACAGAAAACAATAGTGGCGATTTGCCTTCTTTTACTTTAGAAGTTACAAATGAAAAAGGCAATGTTACTGATGCTAATTATATGGTGGATTCAAATAGAGAAAAAGTAATGTCTAGAATATATACAGGTTGTCAAGTTAATACCATGACTCTTAACTTTGAAGAAGGTATGGAAGTTACTGCCAATATTAGTGCTATGAGTAGAAAAGCACAAAATGCAGATACAGGGTATGTTCCTAAAAGAAAAGTAAGAACCACATCAGCACTAAAGAATTTTAGTAGTGATAGTGAAGATAACATACCATATATGTATTCTGATGGAACAATTAAAATGTATGGACAAACACTAGCCAGAGTTAAAAGCGGTAACATTACTATTTCTAATAACTTAACTGCTCAACGTTATATTGGTAATTATGATAGGACAATAACAAGTGCTCAGACCGCCGGACAAAGAACTTACGAAATTTCATTAGTTCTATTAATTACAGATAGAACAATTTGGGATGAATTAAGAAAGCAAACAGAAACTGACAATACTACTGGTTTAATTGAACTTGAGTTTAGTAAGTCATCAACAGATAAAATTGTGTTGAAGTTTAATGATTATATTACAACAAGTGTGGATATTCCTTTCCCCGATGATAAGGGCGCGATTGAGGTCGCCATTACCGCATCGGCTCGGACTTTAGACACCTGCACCTATACCGGAAAGTGGATTATACAGGGTTAAACCCCCTTAAGACCTAAAGATAGGATAATAAAACATTTTCTGGAAGGGTGGTGGCGAAAATCAAGAACACATCTGTTCATATGCGGGTATATTCCCGTTTTGGGTGGTCAAAATTGGCCGTCTTGGGAGGCCCAAAAAGATAATAATTAAGTTATATTCCACTAACAATCGTTTGTTTGTTAGTATTAAATTGTAGGTGGAAAATAAAATGGAAAACGTAGTAAATGATAAGAGTCGGCTGTTTGCCGCAATAGATACAAAGATGCATCTTTTAAAAGTAGATGCTACATCAGATGATGTATTGAAGGTGTGGATTAAAGAACCCACATGGCTTCAAGTAGAACAAGCACTAGGGACAGTAATGAAACTAGATGCAGAAAGCCAAAGTTTAGATTTGGACTTAAACAAGATGTATAAGTTCATGGTTGAAAACTTTATAGAAAAGACTGAGCCGGAATTAAGTGCAATAGAACTTTTACGGTTGTCTCCGTTTGTTGGAGCACAGTTAAAGGAAATATTACCTAACCCCTTTGAAGATATTTCAGGGGTTGATAAGGGAAATTAAAAGAAATACGCAGAGCCTTAAAGGGTGCAGAATCCAACCCAGTAATAGGTTCTCGTATTATTTTATATTCATATTGTATTGCTTTTGGGGTAAGCCCTTTAGAAGCATACAACACACCTGCTGATATTATAGTAAATATGTTATCAATATATGCAGAAGCAAAGAAAATAGAACACGAAGAAATAGAAAAAGCAACGAGGAAGTAATATGTCAGGCGATGAAAAAAAGTATTTGAATACTTTAGCAAATGATATGCAAGTTTTGAATCAAGCAACTGAAAGTATAGGAAGGTCTTTTGCTGAATTAGGCGGCACAGGCAATAAGTTATGGACTATTTTTGCTCGACTATCTTCGGGTTCATGGGCTTGGAAATTACAAGCAAGGCTTAGGTCTGTATCTAACATGTTTGAAGTGTATTATAAAATGCAAGAGAAAGCATTAACTGCAACATTAGACACAATAGATGCAAATCAAAAATTATCGACATCGTATAAGAACGTTCAGAAAAGTTATGAAATGTTTATGAAAGTGGAAAAGAAATATGACGAAACAAGTTACCCAAACCCTATATATGGCAAAAAAGTTCTGTCACAAAAAGTTTCAAAGAATACATGGGGAGATTTAACGACTAATCAACGAAGTAATGTAGAAGAAGATGAAAATTTTAAAACCAATCTTCAATATTTTACAGATGAAGGTTTGGAAGAAGAAGAAGCAAAAGCAAGAGCATATAGAAAAACCCAAGAAATATATATAGATGCAATGGATTCTTTTGAGAAAAGAATGAAAAAGAAACAAAAAGAAATGAGAAAGTCTATGCGAAGTGCTCCTAAACACCAATCATGGGGAGAGATTCTTTTTGGAACAAAGGATTCTAAAAGAATAAAAATATTCGAATTTTTCAAAAAAGAACTTATTATTCTAGGAGGCCATTTTAAGGAACTTAAAGTTTGGCTAGATAGTGAATTTAATATGACTACCAAACTTAAAAAAGTTGGAGGCTATGTTAAAGACATTGGAAAGGGCATATTTGGAGGGGCTAAAGCAGTAGGTCAAGGAATACTTGGAAGGGGTGCTGAAGCAAAAGAAGCATTTAAACCATTAACAGGAATTTTTTCTTCAGCATTTGGTAGAATGGGTAAACAAGCAGCAGGGTCAAAATTTGGTAAAAGATTAGGTAAAATGGGTAGATTAGCAGTTTCAGATGCTAAATGGTTAGGCAGTAAAGGAATGCAGGCCGGTGGATGGTTAGGTCGCAGAGGAAAAGATTTAGCAGTGGGTGCTGGTGTTTTGGGTAAAGCCACAGGTATAACTAGGTTGGGAAAATTTACAAAAGACAAAATAGCCAAAAAATTAGAAAAGGTTTTACCTGCGGTAAATGCGATGGCTAAGTCATTCGTCTCAATATTAATTAAAGCACTAATGGGCTTTATGATATATTTCCCTCTTATTATACTAGTATTTATGGCTCTTAGAAAAGCATTTGGGCCAGTTAAAAAATGGGCAAGTAAAAATAAAGAACTATTCTTAGAAATAAAAAACCAATTAATAGGCATATTTCATATTGTAAAGGACTTATTCAAAGCAATATGGGATGGAGATTATATGAAAGTATTAAAAATATGGTTCACTCGATTACTGCCTGCTGTATTTAAATTGCTTTTAAATGTAGTAAAGGTATTAATAAAATTATTATGGGTTATAGTTAAAGAAATTGTTAAGGTATTGGCTAATATGGCTAAAACAATAATTAAAGGAATTGGTAAGGCTATTAAAGATAGAATACCTGGTTTCCACAAAGGAGGAATTAGTGGGGGAGGATTATCATTAGTAGGTGAACGTGGCCCTGAATTAGTTAATTTACCAAGAGGTGCTAGAGTCCATTCTAATGCTGATTCTATGAGAATGGGTGGTAATACTATACATGTTCATGTTAGCGGTAGAGTTGGTGCTTCTGATTCTGAAATAAAAGATATAGCAACTAAAGTAGCAAGAGAAATTAATCTAAGAATGAATAGAACAGGAACAACAGGAATGGGATTCTAAAATGGTTGACGCAACAAATAGAGTAATGATTGAATTAAGCAGGAGGGCTTCTGTTAAAGGTGCTGGGCATAGCATTGGAACAAATAGAATATCTTTAATGTGTGAATCCATTGGTATTAGCACATCAAAAAATGCATTCCCTTTTGATATACCATTTTCGGGTGTGATTTCAGGAGAATCTGCTTCAATGGTTATGGATTTAGGTTCAGCAAGAAAAGAAATAACATTAACCGGTAAAATTTATGAACAAGAAATTACCAAACATAGAGGAGGAGATGAAACAGAGGCTGTAACAGTTAAACTAACTTCTTATGAAATTGCTCAAATGTTACATTCATATGTTGATTCTTCATTTGTTCATGAAGACCAAAATATTAGTAAGTTAATTATATTAATACCTAGTAGAGCAGATAATAATTATGAATATAGGAATACTACAGATGAAACAGGCCATATTAATGTGACACCAGATACCCCATTAGAAGACTTACCACTCATTCCCTTCCATTTCGCTAATAGAAGTTATGACGTTACTTCTTGGTCTTTTGGCCATACAAAGAAAACATTTGATTATTTCAAAAATACAGATGATGAAATACAAGGAATTAGAGGATTTGTTTCTTCTTTTAGCACAGATATAGCAGGGGCAGAAACACCCCATATTGGATTTAACATGACATTTATTCAGTCAACCACATTAGTTTCAGACCTTATCAACACTACATTTTGAGGAATAAATATGCCAGGGGTATTTGTAGGCAATACAAAATCATTAGTGTTTCCTGTGATGTGTGACGGTTATTTACAAATGAATTATGCTGATAAAAATGCCAACACCGGCACACATATAGATTTAAGACAGGGAATTTGGGGTCATAATGACTCTTTTACTATTGAAGCAATAATTACACCTTATGATGTAAATGGCTTTGGTTCAAAAGGAAGCACAGCAACAGGTGTTACTACTTCTGAAAAAACACCTCCTAGTGTTAATATTGATAATTCTAATTTAACTCATTACCAAAGTCAGGATTATTTTACTCCTACTCAAAGGAATACACATAAAATGATGTTATTCCATAGTGATGGTTTTGAATTATATTTACAAAATACTACTGATAATAATTTTAATCAGCCTGCTGAATATAAATTGTGTGCTAAAGTTGGAACTGAAACACCAATAGAAACCGGAACTATTATTTCTTCTAGAAATGAATTGTTTGGGTATTCAGATTTAACTGGTATATATAATGGAATTTCTACTTCTTTAAGACTATTAGATGCAGCCACATTAGATAGTGGGGCTATAATAGCATTAGCCACTGCAAGTAATGTTAATAAAGTAGCAGTAGGAACAGAATTATTTGATAATACCGGAACATCAATTGGTAAAGTAACAGTTGTAGATAGTGATAATGGAAAATTAACTTTAGATACTCCCCAATCAACCAGAAGTGTATATTATTCCCAACCAAAAGAGGCTACTTATTTAGAGACAATGTATAAAATAACTTGTTGTTTACACATTGATGGGAAAATAAGATTATTTATCAACAATACTTTATTGGTTGAAGAAAAAGTAACTATTACAGATTTCAATTTTGGCACGACTGATTGCTATATTGGTAGAGACCCAGATTCTGAATTTAATACTCAATTTATGGGAGAACTTTATGAAATTGCAATGTATAGGAGACCAGAACCTACCCTATCCTCAAGCACATTAAATGTTGGATACAATGATACTATTTTCTATTATAGGTTTGGTGATTTATGATGGAAAGATATGTATATGTATTAAATAATGATAAATATGGTAATGCTAATGTAGATTATACGTTTGCACTTAAAAGAAATGCATTTACTGATAATGTAGCATTTAAGAACACTTCAGTTAATCCTATACTTAAATGCACTAATATTACAGCAGAACATAATGGAATATCTGCTAACTTTTTTGAAATTAGAAACACTCATTATGATGGTGAAATTTCTAATGATAATAAAACTGCAATTGTAAATCGAGTTTATCCCAGCACTAACCCTGCAAATATAGTAACTGATGCTATTTATGGTCAAAATCGACAACAGACAGCACCATTTAAAATTAGGACTTATTCTACTAAAAGCGCAACAAATGCTGCTAGTCACGCGAATCAGTTATTAGTTGGGAATACTAGCATCAATATTGACTTAGATACCAATGATTATTTCGTTCTAATAAATCCACAAATAGCACATTCAGCAACAGATAAACGCCCATCAATAAGGCCACATTTTGCTAAGATTACAAAGATAGTATCCTTTGATGAGCATGGCGATGGGTTTGAATTTGAACCTAAATATCCAGAAACAATAGCAAGATATACTAATTTTGAAATATACAAAGGGCCATTAATAACTGATACTAGCGTAGTTGCTGTAAGTTATGGACTTAGAGGAGATGGAACAGAAATAGGAGGGGCAAGTCCAAATCCCGCAGCATCAACAGATGATACCAATTTTGATTTTATTACAGATAAATACGATGCTGGCAGTGAAGTATCAACGCCTACTTGGTATTTCTATAATGATAGATTACAAAATAAAGACCAATTAGATTATGGCTCAAAATATAATTTAACTACCTGTAGGTGTTTTGATTGGGCTGTTAATGGTGTATCGGGAACTTCTAATGCTACTGCTTATGGTTCTACTTTAACTATTACTCAAGCAAACGCTAGTTGGATTATTGGACAAAGCCTATTTAGAAATGACACTAAAGCACACATAGGAAATGTTGCAAGTATTAGTGGCAATACAATTACATTGGATTATATTAGAAATAATATGCCTGTTGATGGTAATGGATTTCCTGCATCAGTATCTCTATCAAAAGGAAGAACAACACATCAATCAGTATTTAGAACTGAAAGAGAATATGGAACTATAATTGAAGATTATGGTCGAATGAATCAAAATGCAGTATTAGTAGATAATGTATATATTAAAGATGGAGAAATAGGAAGCACTGATAGTCCAACAGATATTGAAATAGATGAGGACTATACTTTTGACCCTTCAAATTGGAAAGACGCATTTAGAAATTGTAAAAGACAAGCAAATGATTATGCTTCAACTCATAGTTCTTATACTACTGCTAATAATGCTAATGCCCGACATGCCAATTTATCAGGGCCAACGAGGTATTTATATTATAAAGACTCACATAAAAAGAATAATGCTGTAAATCCAGTTATAGGGGTTTCTGTGAATAACCCAAAGAATAAAATTAGTCAATTTGCTACCACAAATATATTAGATAGTAACGGAATACAATTCTTAAAACTAAAAGAAGACGAAAAATATATTATTAGTAGTTCCCTTCATACTGGCAATACATCAGATATTAAATTATCATACACCGGAACAAGTGATTATAACTCAATCGGCCCAACTTTTAATATTGTTTTAAATAACATTAATGAATTTCCATATCTTGATTTAACTGATGACGATACTGATAATATAATAAAATTAGATTGGCGACCAACAATTGATTATGGAACAAATCAAGTAATTAAAACAGGAACAATATTGAAGGTAAACGATATATATTATTATGTTAGTTCAGTGTCTGAGATTTCAGTAGTAAATAAAACACAACATATAAGAATCACATATAAAAAAGAAATAAAGGATAAAATGTGGTCTGCATTATCTCAACAATCTGATTTACCTAGTTTTACTGGGGCTGATGTATATATCATGGCTTGGAATGGTGGTCTTAACACTAACTGCCCAATAGATACAGAAGTAGTATATGAAAGCAATACATTACAACGATTAACAATAAATGAAAATACTATTAGTAAAAAAGATAATTCACTATACAAAAGAAAATTAATTTTATTAAATCAAGAGTTTTATGGTTATGATATAGAAATAGACTATGGGGATAAATCGCATAATCATATAAAATTATTGACGAGTAAAACATTATACCAACCAGATAACCAAAAGAAAGAATTTATGTATTATTATCAAGGGGGTTATTGTGTAGAAGAAGATATTTTTAATGGAACTGTTGAAGATATAGTTTCAAAACATGATAATGGCAATATAACTTATACAATAAATGGTAGGGATAATACAGGGGTATTATTAAATAATACAACTAATAAGAATTTACATAAAACAGATGATATAATATATTCTAGTTTTGCGCCAATTTTTGATACGCCGATTAATAAATTTACCCCTTCTAATAATACAAATCCAATTGAATTTACTTGGGCTACAGATAATAATGAATATATACCCTCCTTAATGAAAAAATACGATTTACTGTTTAATGATAGTTGGCAATTATTAGGTGAAATAGATACAATTACAGGAACTTCTACACAAGTTGTTACATTAAAGGGTTATACAGGAAATTCAATTACTACAAATGGGGAGGATTCCATTTGGCTAATAAAATTATCAGATAGCAATTATTTAACAGGAACAAAAGCATTATCTGCTAATATAAAATCAACTAAATATCCTACTGATTTTTCAAGTGTAGGCAACGGTGGATTAATATTTAATGATGGAGAAAAAATTGAATATGATTCTTCCTTTGCTTTTTCCAAATTATTAAACACATCTGCTACAGGTTCTTATAAGGAGGATAATACAATTGGTTATGATATTACAGATATTAAATCAATAAGTGAAGGGTTAGATTCTAGTTTTGCAATGAAATTAAGTAAAGAAAATAGAGCATCTATTGATTACAAAAACACACAAACAGTTTCTAGTATGCATTTTAATGTTTTAAATATAAATGCTTCTAACAATGAAAATACTATAATTACTCTTGCTCCTAGTTTTCCAGTAGTATTAGGAAGCGTTGATACTAATGAGGAGGAAGATGCCGTGTATGGTTCCGATTTAAGATATTTATATATGGTTAATTCTAATATTCCATCAGGGGGATTTATTCATACTTTGAAAGATGTTCCTATTGATTATTATACCCCTAATCTTACCTTTAGATATTGGGGAATGCAGAAATTTAAAGAAGGAACTATAAAAGAAACACATGATAGTGTTTATGATAATAGTAAGA
>Ga0098061_1000196_pt1 | contig 26823 bp, 46 predicted proteins | sample 22_taG_FD_92579 | JGI IMG/M metagenome (GOLD analysis project Ga0098061, IMG submission 92579) | Marine viral communities from the Subarctic Pacific Ocean - 22_ETSP_OMZ_AT15343 metaG | ecosystem: Environmental > Aquatic > Marine > Oceanic | place: Subarctic Pacific Ocean | collected 2015-01-20
AGAAATGGGTACTAGGACAACAAAACAAATCAAAACAGAACAAGTAATAAAAAAGCATAGAGCTAGACAAAATGCAAAAAATAAATAATACAGTAGAGAGCGAGCAACTGAAACACAACGGTCGTAAACCAGAGTCTAATAGGTCAATCCGCTCATTCTACAACATAATGGCAGGACTATCCTGCTTTGCTAGAAAGTCCTGCCTTATGATAGTTGCAGGACTTCTATTAGCTGGGTGTTCGGAGTTTGCTTTATTAACGAGTGGTGGCGGTTTAGTAGTAAATAACAATGCTTATGTGAAGGCTTACAATGCAGCTGATATAATGACCATTGTATCTACAAAAAACGATATTAAAACACACGCCTATAAATACGTAGTTAAACCTACAAAAGATTATGTAATTACGCCTATGAAAATGTTACCTTTTCCAGAAAAGCGTAATAACGAAATACTTACCAATTTTATATACCCACAAAAGAAACCCATAAAAGAAAAAATTTAAAAGGAGAAACATTATGGCGGATAGTATACCAGATTTTATGCGTGAATTTGATATGAATATAGATTATGGTTTTACGCCTGTTTCATCTAAACCTGCAGAAGTAAAAGCAGGTGTTGATAAACAAGTTATTGATTCTAAATTTGAAGGAACAAACATAGAATTGTCTAAAGTTAAATCAGATGTCAAAGATGTTAAGGCTATGATGGCTGAGATAATGCAGATAGTACAAGAAAAAGAATCTGTACAAAAAGAAATAGACAGCGTAGATGTGAAAAAGAGATTTAAAGAAATTGAAAAGGTTGTATTACCATTTCTTTATAATCTATCCAAATCTAACGAACCTTATATACATTGGCCTAATAGAGGCCCAATTATTAAAGGACAAATGGAGAAATTGTTAAAACTTACTAGGGGGTAAATTTATGAGTCTTCTAAAGAAGATGATTAAGGACCACAAGCGTATGAATGCAAAAACAAAAATATTAACAGAACAAAGAACATATGATAGAACATCCACAAGTTGGATTGAGTTGAAAGAGTTAAAGAAATTAAAACTACAAGCAAAGGATAAAATAAATGCAGTTAAGCAAGAACTTCACACTTAAAGAGCTTATCCGTAGTGAAACGGCCACAAGGAAGGGTATCAATAATAATCCTAATGAGGACCATATTGAGAGTCTACAAAGACTTTGTGACCATGTTTTACAGGTTGTTAGAGAACATTTTGATAAGGTTGTATCCATATCTTCTGGCTTTAGGTCAGAGGAATTATGTGTTGCAATAGGATCAAGTGCAAATTCTCAACACGCTAAAGGACAGGCTGCTGATTTTGAAATTTTTGGATTGTCTAATAAAGAACTAGCAGATTGGATTGTAGATAATTTAAGTTTTGACCAATGTATTTTAGAGTATTGGAATCCAGATGAACCTAATTCAGGTTGGGTCCATTGCTCATATAAAAATGAAGATGATAATAGAAAAGAATATTTAAGAGCATTAAGAGGAGCTGACGGTAGAACTTCATATCAAAAAGAATATAGTAATACTACAGGTCCAACAACAGATGAAGTTAATGATTCTCTTATGGACTGAAGGAGTAGTTGACATAAGCAGTTTTTTATGTTACAATTAATAATAAAATATAGGAAGATATATTATGGCGTTTAAACATATAAAATTAGATGAAAAAGTATTACCTAAAGGATTAGGTGTGAAAGGCAAAAACCGTGATGGTATAAGATATTATACTATTGATGGTGTTAATATGCCTTCCGTAACTTCAATACTAGGTTCTATTCCAGAACGAAAAGCAAAAATCCAAGGATGGCGGGATGCCGTTGGCGAAAAGATGGCCAATTATATTTCAATTACTTCTACAAATAGAGGTAAGACAATGCATAGCTTGGTTGAGAACCATTTAAAAAATGAAGATTATGCTTCAGTAGGAATAACTGCTGTAACTCCATTAGGATTGTTTAGAATAATGAAACCTTATCTTGCTAGAATAGAGAATATTCATTGTATAGAGGAGTATTTGTATTCTAAAGAAATGAGTGTTGCAGGACAGGTTGATTGTGTTGCTGATTATAAAGGTAAATTAACTGTAATTGATTTTAAATCTTCAACTAAAAGACGGGACGCAGATTATAATTATGGTAACTTCTTACAAACAGCTGCTTATGCTAAAATGTTTGAAGAAATTTATCCTGGTAAGAAAATAGAACAAACTTTAGTGTTGGCTTCTTGCGAAGATGGTTTTGTACAAGAGTGGTTACACAGCGAAACTGACATAAAAAAACACCAAGAGCTATTCTACAAACACGCAACAGATTTTTTCAATTTGCATAAAGATTCTTTGGCAAAAATAAGTTAATTTCCACCATCTCCACATAAATAATAGCGTTATGTTTAAGAGATTTATTTTAGCGTTTATCGCTATTTTACTTACTTCAAACATCTTATTTGCCGACGGAGATAATCTAAACAGATATCCATTATACAAACAAACGGCCCCAATACATTATGGTCCTTTGGAAGCAGTAAATCAGATGTTAGAGGTGGAAGGATTTAAGCCTTGGGCTTTAGGATTTGGTAAGGCAGGTGCTAAATTTAATGGACAGATTGTTTATGCTGTGGCGGAAGAATCACCATTGCCTGAAATGCCAAGTGAACAAGGGCAATTATATTGGTTACAAATGCCTGTTATATGTGGAATTAGTGAAAGTGTACTTGCATATATTGAAAAAAATGAAATGATATTGGTTAATGTTTCTGTTGGTAGAGATAGAGCTAAACCATATGGTGAACCAGTTTTTATAGTAAGTTATTATATTGACCCTACATACACACAATCACTTGTAGTTATGTCAACAATGAGTGGTATAGAATCTTGTATATTATACAACTCATTTGATTTAAAGTTTATGCCAAAAAAACAAAGTTTATAATGAATTTGACGTTGAAGGATAGATAATAGTTGGAGAACACTCGGGTGCAATTCCCGACCACTCCACCATTTATACAATGCAATATAAGGGGTGGAATTAGGATCGATTCACGATTAAAACTATCTGGAGTTAAATAGTAGGTTGCTACTTTAAAGGACAAACACATAAAAGCTAACGAAAGTTATGCTCTTGCTGCCTAGTTAATAGGTAACGGCGTTTGATAGTATATCGTGGCAACAGAAAAACTATCGTATATTATGGGAACGATTGACTTTACTCCTTATTATGATATAATAGTAAGATGAATAAGATATTAATGAACAGCAAAAAGTTTGGCCTAATTATAGAAAATTCTGTAAAAGAAAAAAAAATATCTTATATGGACGCAGTTGTACTTTATTGTGAAGAAAATAATATTGACACAGGTTCTATTAATTCATTAATCAATAAAGCTTTAAAAGAAAAAATCCAATCAGAAGCAGAAAAGAAAAACTTGATACAAAAATCAAGCACAGGAGTGTTGCCTGTATGATGACTAGCTATGATACCTATAAATTGTATCTTGCTATTAAACTTCATTTTACTACTAATAACTATGATTTTTTTAAGCATAATGCGAAAGTTAATTGTTCCCTAAATAGTTTTTTGAAACGAAATGATAGATTTTACTTTCATAAGTTGGCTACGAAATATAACAATGAAGAATTATTAGATTATTTTGTTTCAAATTTTGTATCAGATTCAAAGAAATGGATAGGAGATTTAGTACGGACAGATGGAGAAGAAACTTATAACAAGTTTAAAAAGTTTAAAGAATCCTTTACTTACAATTTTAGAGCCGATTGTAATACTATCAATTTAGCTATCGGCGATAGTGGTGGGAATTTTGATGATATGTTTAAGGTGGTTGGCGGACAACATCCTAGAATGCTACGGTTATATCTTTCAAAAAAAATCAGCCTTCAAACAATGGTCACCTTTGATAAGATTTTATCGTTTGTTAAAAGCTGGGATATTGAGATTAAAGAGAAAGTGGTGTGGCCAGACTTATCTCAACAAATAAAAAGATATAAACCTTTTATAACATTTAACATAACAAAATGTAAGTTTATAATGAGAGAGGTGTTTGGTGATAATACCTGAAAGTAATAGACACTACAAAGGCGACAGCGAAACTAAATTTGTTGCATATGATAGAATATATCAAAATTTGCATAAGACACTAGAACTAGTTAATAAAGATGGAACAATATACCTAGGCAAAATTACAAAAAGAGCAATTAAATGTGAGGGATTTATGTCCCACACCTATGTAACAGCTGATAATAGATGGTTTGATAGGGCTGGGATGCCAATTAAAAAACCAAATAATTTATATGGATAAAACATATTCAGAAAATATGCAGGATGAATTAGAACCTAAAGAGCAAGACGACCAATAGAGAGGATGGTATATGGCATATAAGAGAGCACTGGAAAATATGATTAAGACTATCAGAAGGTATGATGAGTCTATTAGTGATAGGATATTGTGGGCTATACGACAAGTACCACGACATAAATTTGTTAAGGATATTGATTCATATGCAGATAGTCCTTTACAAATAGGTTTTGGACAAACTATTTCACAACCTTTTATTGTGGCCTATATGACTAATAAACTTAATATAAATCCTTTAGATAAAGTTTTAGAAATAGGTACAGGTTCAGGTTATCAAGCCGCTGTATTAGCAGAAATGGCTAACGAAATTTATTCGGTAGAAAGAATTTTTAAACTATCACAAAGAACACAAAAAATATTAGAAAAATTAGGTTATGGACATATACAATTAAAAGTTGGTGATGGCTATAAAGGTTGGGAAGAGAAAGGTCCTTTTGATAAAATTATTGTTACAGCGATGTCAAATGAGATTCCACCATTGTTAGTTGACCAATTAAAAGTGGGTGGTAAAATGATTATACCTCATAAAGATAAATTAGAATTAATTACAAAAACAAAAACATCTTACGATACTGAATCATTAATTGGAGTAGTTTTTGTGCCATTAGTAAAAGGATAAATAGACAAATGACTGTAGTTTTTAAATCACCTGATAGTAAATGGCAATTAACTATTAGAAATTCTGATGGTATGCCAGAAAAATGGTTTGAACCAGTATGGACAAAAATAGAGTTAAAATATACAACAAAAGAAATAATAGAATCTATGAAAAAGATATGTCCAGAGGCTTGGAATAAAAAAATATGAGTGATAAAGTATTTTGTATAGGTAATGCTAAAAGTCGGGACGATATAGATTTATCGGTCTTAAAACCACATGGTAGAGTTTATGGTTGTAATGCCATTTATAGAGACCATTTGGATGAGATTGATGTATTGACCGCAGTAGACCATGGTATTATACACGAAATATATCACGCTGGTATAGCTCAAAAGATACCTTGTTATTTTAGAAATTGGACTAAAGTTCCTGTGTTTCATTATGAACACGTGGTTAAAGGAATAATTACAGACCAGCAAATGGACGAAATGAAAGACCTTGATGTCATTAATGAAAATGAACGAGGTGATTCACAGGAATTTGTTATACACGGTTCAACACTTTCAGGTATGGTTGATATTATTAAAAGAGCAAAAAGAGAAACGCCTAATGCTACACCTGATATTATTAAAACAAAAATACATCAAAATCAAGTACAAGTATCTTGGATAAAAGAACCTGACCAATCTCATTGTGTTAAGGAGGTGTTTCCTGAATATAAAGACCATGGTTGGGCTTGTGGTGCAACCGCAGGTTATGTTGCGTGTGCTTTAGAGAAACCAAAAGAAGCCTATTTAATAGGGCACGACTTAAAATCTGATACAGGTAAATTGAATAATCTATATGGAGGTACAAAACACTACTGTCCAGTTGAAAGTGAGGCAACACCAGAAGTCAATTGGATAGACCAATGGCACACATTGATGGATTGGAACCCTAAAATCAAGTTTTTTAAAGTAAATAGTGGTATGAATACAGTACCTACAAACACCCCTATACCTCAATGGCAGAAGTACGTAGATAGCGGTCAGTTGCAGTATATCACACAAACACAGCTGCTTGACAAGTTAGTCTAATTGTATTATAATGAGTATTATGATTAGAGTATTAAATTATTTAATAAATGTTTTAACTAGATTACGAGATAAGTTAAAGGGTGACTCAGGAGATACTTCACAACGAAAGTGGCTTAAAGGATATAGCAAGTGGAAAGACTTTTATAAATAATAATAATACTTACAATATAAGAAAGAAATAATACGTACAAATAATACTTACAAAGGAGATACATACAAATGATAAGTGCATTAGAAACGTTAAAAAAGTCAAAGTCCAATTTTGACGCTCTAACAAAACAGTTAGAGAAAACAATAGATAAAACTGATAACAAGAAATCATACCAAGATGATAGATTCTGGAAACCAGAATTAGATAAATCTGGTAACGGATATGCTGTCTTCAGATTCTTGCCAGCAATTGAAGGTGAAGATATGCCTTGGCAAAGAGTTTGGAACCACGCATTTCAAGGACCAGGTGGTCAATGGTATATTGAAAACAGTTTGACTACATTAAGCAAGAAAGATCCTGTATCTGAGGAAAACACTAGATTGTGGAACACAGGTATAGAGTCAGATAAAGATATTGCTAGAAAAAGAAAAAGAAAACTTTCCTACTTTTCTAACATATATTTAATATCAGATCCAAGACATCCAGAAAATGAAGGCAAAGTCTTCTTATACAAATTTGGTAAAAAGATATTTGATAAGATTACTGAAGCGATGAATCCGCAATTTGAAGATGAGAAGGCGTGTAACCCATTTGATTTTTGGGAAGGCGCTAATTTCAAATTAAAGATTCGTAAAGTTGATGGTTTTTGGAACTATGATAAATCTGAATTTGAGCCAATCAGTAAATTAAAATCTACTGATAAAGAGATTGACACGGTGTGGAAATCTCAACACGCTCTAAAGCCCTTCAACGATCCAAGTAATTTTAAACCTTATGATGAACTCAAAGAGAAACTGAATAAGGTACTTACTGGAACAAGAAGCACGGAATCAGTTGCTGATATTGACCTCCCACCAGTTGCGAAAGCAACACCAAAGTCTAACGGTGATGGTTCTGTGGAGAAAGCAAAATCCTCTAGCGATAGTGATGAATCATTATCGTATTTTAGTAAATTAGCTGAAGAGGATTAATCTATCTCTCTCTTTCTCAAATGGGAGGCCGAAAGGCCTCCCAAACTATAACACCTAATAAGTGTTATCAATAATAATAAGGAGGCAGAAATGTCAACAAATAAAAATGTGGTTAGTGTTCATACCATAAATAAATTCACAAATGAACATTTAGAAACTTCAAAACAATTAATTAATAAAACACATAGACCAGACCTATATGGTAATAATATACTATATGGTAAAGATGGTGGCAGGCATTTAGTAGATATAACAGATATTAAATGGTTAGGCACTATTAGAAATACACAAAAATATAGAGCTTCTGGTGGTAATAGTAAGTACAAAGAAGTTAAAAATAGTATAACTGATTTTGGTTTTAAATTAAAAAATGAACCAATTGCATTAAGAAGAATGGTGGATGGGTTACACCCACTTACAGGCCATACTAGAAAAGATATATTAGAAGATTTAGGATTTACAAATGTTGTTGCTCAAGTGTATGAAAATATGACAGATGAGCAGGCAAGTAAATTTGGTTTAATATTAAATAGACCAGATGATCCAAGAGGTTCGGTATCTATTGAAGATATTAGAAATGAATCTGAAAGAGCAATAGCAAATAAATGGATTAAACCAGATTTGAATAGTATATTAGAAAGAGTAAATGAAATATGTGGTGATTCTGTATTTACAGATAATAAAAGAAGTTTAATAGCAACAATGGTTTATAATAATTGGAACAATAAGAAACCAGGTGCAAAAAGGATAGTTGCTTGGACAGATGATGGAGTTATATCAACGTGGATGAATAATAATAACTATGTTGACACACCACACCTAATGTATATGACAACCTCATTTTCTCAGGTTAGTAAAGCAATTTTTAGAGCAGCAAAACTGTTTGTAGAAAATCCAGGTAAACAAATAAGAGTAATTGTTCATACTGGTATTTTGGATGCTTTTGATTTAGTAAAATGTTATGACGAAAGAGTGGATGAATTTAAGTTATTATGGAATAGTAAAATAAAAGATTTACAAATTGCTATATTCAAAACTAAGCCAGATAGTGCTCAAGTAGTTTTATCTGATAATATAGTTTTATATGGTCATCTACCATCATTAGAGTCTGAGCATCCATTAGACAAAATGTTAAAGTATAAAAAAACTTCTAAAATAATTTCCAATGGCAAAGAGATTTAAAAAACTACCCAACATTGACCGAAAAGCATATACAGGTATTTTTAAGCCTGTAAATAAAGCAAAATATAAAGGTAAAGTTAATAATGTTGTTTATAGGTCAAGTTGGGAAAAGAAGTTTATGCTTTATTGCGATAGGACTCCTGGTGTAGTAGAGTGGGGTAGTGAGGAGATAGTTATACCATACCGTTCAGTAGGAGGTAATATTATTAGAAGATATTTCCCTGATTTTTATATGAAAACAAAACAAAAAGATGGCACATTTCAAAAATTTATTGTAGAAATTAAACCTAAATATCAAACTAAAAAACCTAAACTTCTTAAACGCAAAACATCAAAATATTATAAACAATTACATACATATCTTAAAAATGAGAGTAAGTGGAAAACAGCACAAGCGTGGTGTAGAAAACACGGTATGAAATTTGTTATATTAACAGAAGACCATCTTAAAACATTTTAGAAAGACATATAAATATACTATATGGCAAGTGTATTTGATAGAATTAAGCCTGACACGGTTAAGTCAGCAAATTGGTATAGAAACCAAGTCAGAAATATAGCAGGTGGAACTACTGCTAGAGAGTTAATGAGAGCAGGCAAATTACTGGGAAGACCTAGCATAGGGCGTTTAAACTTGTTTGGATATAATCCTAAATTGAGAAGAACGTTACCTTTTTATGATGTATTCCCATTAGTGTTGCCATTAGAACCAACACCAGGTGGATTTATGGGTATGAATTTTCACTATCTACCACCATTATTGAGATTTAGATTATTAGAGAAAATGCAGTTGTTTGCTTCTGATAAAAAATTTGATAGTAAAGATAAATTTACAGTTAATTATGATGATGTAAAAAGAATTAGAATAGTTAAACCCACAATTAAAAAATATCTATGGGAGTATGTGCAAACCTCTTTTTTAAGAATAAATATGGATGAGGCACCGATTGCGATTTATTTACCAGTACAAAGATTTAAAAAGGCTTCGGATCAAACTGTATATGCAGATAGTAGGAGATACATTTAATGGCAATAATTAGACAACGATTACCAATTCCAGGACCATTTGATATAAGAATAGGTTTACCTAGAGGTGAACATTGGGATCCAAAAGATATTAAAAAGAAATTGTCTGATAAGGCAAACCGTGAAACTACTATAAACAGATTTAGGTCAATGGTTTCAGGTGCTGAAGGTTTATATAGACCTGCTAAGTTTATGGTTGTATTAGAGTTCCCTAGTGCTATGAGAACCAATGAACATTGGATGGGAGAGGAATTTACTGAATATACAACTGATTTGACATTTATGAATGATGTAAGAAGTGGTATTAAAGATAGATTATATTTTTTCTGCTCATCTGCTCAATTACCTGAACGAACAATACAGGATACTTCCGCAAATCAATTTTATGGACCAGAAAGGATGATAGCAAGAGGTCAGGAGTTTTCAACAATGACTTTAAATTTTATGCTTGATTCTGAATTATCTGAAAGAGTTATATTTGAATCTTGGCAAAATGCAATTATTAACCAAAGAACATATAACGCTAATTTTTATGATGAGTATGTGGGAAGAGTGTTTATATTTCCACTACACGAAAATAGAAATGAAGCCTCAAATGCAAAACCTAAAGGTATTGAGGATTCTGATATATATGGTCCACTTGCTAGATTGACTCTATCAGGATATTATGTAGAATTAATAGAAGCATATCCTAAAACAATAGGTTCAGTAGAGTTGGGTTATAGTAAAGCAAATGAAATAGCAAATCAACCAATAACTTTTAATTATAGATACTGGAGAAGTAATGCTACTTTACACGACCACGAAAAAGGAATTGCTGCAGGTGATATTGATGGAACAGGTGTAGTTAAGGAAGGCAAATTAATGGGAGGTTTTTTAGGCAGTATTTTATCTAAACTACCACCAGAAATTAGAAGAGCAGGACGTGATGTCTTGCAAGCAGTAAAAAGAAAATTCCCTACTGGAAGAATATTTGGAGGAAAAGTATTTCCACCGTTCTTCTAATAGTTGAATAGATAAATGAAGGAGTGAAAAAAGTATGGCTTTACCAATAAATGAAGTCCCACGTTATACTTGTAAGTTACCTTCAACAAATGAGGTTATAAAATACCGACCCTTTTTAGTAAAAGAGGAAAAAGTTTTGTTGATGGCAATAGAGAGTAATGATGAAAATGAAATCTCACAAGCTGTTATTAATACAGTACAAAGTTGTGTAGAAAATGATGTTGATGTTTCAAAATTGCCTATATTTGATTTTGAGTATTTGTATTTACGAATACGAGCAAAATCTGTAGGTGAAGTTGTGAAATTAAAGTTAAAGTGTCCCGATGATGAAAAACAAATTGTGGAATACGAACTAAATTTAGATGATGTTAAAGTAACAAAACCTGAAGGCGTTAGTCCTGAAATAGAATTTGAACCTGGTTATGGTGTTGTTTTACAATACCCTACTATCAAATCATTTAAAGGTGATGTTAGTAAAACAGAATTGTCGTTTGATATAGTAAAAGATTGTATAAAATCCATTTATAAAGGAAGTGATGTATTTGACCGAAATAATATATCAGATAAAGAATTGGATGATTATGTAAATAGTTTAACCCAAAAGCAATATAGACAAATAATGAAATTCTTTGATACAATGCCAAAGATTGAACATATAATTAAGTATAAGAATCCAAAGACAAATAAAGATTTTACATTAACGCTTAATGGGACAAACGATTTTTTTTAATTACCCTTTCACACGAAAACCTTGAGAATTACTATCGGGTGAATTTTTTGTTAATGCAACATCATAAATATTCGTTAAGTGAACTTGAAAGTATGTTACCGTGGGAAAGGGAGATTTATATTGATATGTTAATACAGCATATTAGGGAAGAAAATGAGCGAATTAAACAACAACAGCAAAAAAGAGGATAATATTTGATAGAAAATGGCAAAGAGAACATTATGGAGAGTTTTGATAGTTAAATTAAGAATGTGGTATGCTGATATGAGAGGACACCACGGACATAAATGGGACTATGAACCTTCAGAAACTTATATGGGAAGACACCCAAAGAATAGGAAATAGAAATGGCTGACGATTTAATTAAAGTTAAAAAGACGACCGAAGAATATGAATTAAAGAAAAGTGACCTTGTTCCTGATGAAGGAGAAGACTCTCCTACTTGGTATAATAAGACAGCAGGTCTATTAGACAAGTTTAGAGTTATACCTAGATTGGTAATGTTGTCATATATCTATGCTTTTTATAAATCAGTAACTTGGTTTATGCAGTTACCTGATCCAACAAATTCCCAAGCGATGTTTATATCAACAATAGTTGGTGCTGGTGCAGCCTTCTTTGGATTATATGTTGGCAAACCAGGTGCAAAATTACCTAAAAATAGTAAGAAATAATTAAATGGCAGATTTTACAGCATTATTAGCAACACAGAAACAACAACAAGAAAAAGAGCAAGTAGCAATATCAGAAGCAGCTCAAGACTATGCTCTAAAGGTTCAATTAGAAGAAGGACTTACGCAGGACTTTTTAAAAGGAGGTCCATCAAAAAGTATAAAAGGTGAAACAGAACCAAGTAAAAGAATTCCTATATCAAATGCGGCTATATCAATAGTACGTAATTTTCAACAAGATTTAGATATGATTGCTGATGTTAGTTCCATTTCAGAATTCAAATCAATAATAGGCAAATATCAAACACTATTAGAAAATTTACCTGCTAGTTATGAAAAGAATAGATTTAGTGAAAGAGAAGTACAATATATTAGTAAAGTTATCGCACCTGTCCTTGCAGAATTACACCCACTTACAAATTCTTTTGCTAAAGTTAGATTCGGATTTAAAAATTTCATAAAACAATTTAAACCTATAAAAATTGCAGATAGAGTATTAGGTAATTTTCCTATACTAGGTCGTATGATTAAGGATGCTATAGAAACTAAAGAGGCAGGTGAAAGTGAATTAAGGAGAGCTGAAAGACAAAGAGGAAAAGATATTGCTACAGAAGCTAGAAGGAGTGGTGAGGAAAAAGTTTCAGGAGAACTTGGAACGAGTAGTGCTATATTGTCTGATATATCAAGTGATGTTAAAGAAGTAAAAGAGGAAGTTTCAAAACCAACTCCTATAAGTGAAATAGAAACTCAATATGGTTTAGGTGATAAAACTGTCCCAGGTATGACAAGTAAGAGTGTTACCGAAGAAACTCAGGAAGAAGAAGCACTTGTTGATAAAGTACAACACGAAGAAAATAGAAATTTATTTGAAATAATTGCAGAAAATACTACTGAAACCAATGTATTATTAGAAGAATTACTTAAAGGTGGTGATGGTGGACTTATGGAAACTGCTGGTGCTACTGCTATTGGTGCTGGAGTTGGTGGTACTGCTGGTGTTGCTGGTACTTTAGGTGCAGCTAAACTGCTTAAAAGTAAAACACCTGTCAAGGGTGGTAAACCAACCAAAACTAATTTTGCAAGTAAGGCTAAAAATTTAGCAAAAAGTACAGTCAAAAAAAGTGGATCTGTAATGAAGAATACTGCTAGAGTAGCAGGTAGAGTTGCATCCAGAGCATTTTTACCTCTTATGGCAGGATTAGCAATATGGGATGCCGCTAAAGGAGTTGCAAATGCAGCTGAAATATTAGGCAAAGAAAAAGAAGATTTAACGCTTAGAGATAAAGCCGCTGCTGGTACTGGTAGCTTGTTAGAAGGATTATCATTTGGATTAATTAAGAAAGATAAGGTTGCTAAATTCCTTGCTGGTAAACAGGATTCTCAAAAAGTGGTAGATGATGTAATACCTGATAAGAGTGCTCTTGAATCAGGAGGTGTTGCAGAAAACAAAAACCTTAAAGATGTAGTTAACATAGATTCTAAAAGGACGATAGTTAGAACAATACTAGAAACAGAAAATTTAGAAAATTTGATTAAAAAGATGTTGCCTGATAATTCTAAAAACAACAACGCTGTTTATCAGGACAATAAACAAGTAATGACTACTAATACTCACCAATTGCTTAGTGATATGAGTGCTCTTAATGCTAATTTTACTGTTAAAAATGTAGGTGCAAATAATGAGTAAAGGAAATAAATAGTAATATGGCTAAAACTAGAGTAGGAACAGGTGGTTCTCACCTACAAAATCAAAACTTGACGAAGGAACAAAAACTTCAAACAGGAAATAGTCCTGCTATGCCTACTAATTTGTTTGGTAAGGTGTTAAAGTATCCTTTGAATTTGGAAGATTCAAATGGTCACTATATGATTTTTAATATCCATACTAGAATTGGCAAAGATAATACAATGGATGCTGTTGATATGAATGTTGCAGATGAATATAAAGGAACATACAATAATACTTTTACTAGAGAAAGATTTTTTGATGATACCACAAACTTGTCTTGGCGTGAAGGTGAAAGTGGTATACCTGTAAAAATGATTAAAGATACAGTATGCTTGTATATGCCAGATGATGTTTCGGTTAATTTTAAATCAAATTATACTCCAGCTGACATAGGTGCAATTGGTGGTATGATGGCCGCAGCTGCTGACGCTTTGAAAGGTAATACATCATTTACACAAATGCTAAAAAGTGCTGGTATGCAAGCCGCAGCTACAATTGAACCATTGTTAGAATTTGGTTCATTAGGAACAGGTGCAGGTGCAATGGCAGCTTTACAAAGAAAGACAGGACTTTCGGCTGCTCCGATGCAGGAAATGATATTCACAGGTATTGATTATAGAACATTTACTTATAGTTTTAAAATGAATCCTAGAAATAGAAAAGAAGCTCAGGAAGTTAAAAAAATTATAGATACATTTACCTATCATATGCTACCTGAAAAATTAGGAACAGGTGCTGCTCTTGCATTTAAGGTTCCTTCAGAATTTACAATACGATATATGTACCGTGGACAAGATAATCAATATTTAAACCATATTACATTTTGTGCTTTACAGGATATGAAAGTTGATTATGGTGGTGGTGAAAAATATGTAACATATAGAGCTGATGAAATTGGTGCTCCACCTGTAACAACAAATGTAACCCTAACATTTACTGAACTAGAATTGGTTGATAGAAGAAGAGCGGTTACCGAAGGCACACATAAAACATCAAGCAGACAAATGGCGGATTTTCAATAGATGGCACACTATTTTTCACATTTTCCACATATGCTATATGACGCCGTACAGGATGCCACAAGCTCACCTAAATTGGTTACTAATTTTTTAAGACGAGTTAAGGTAAGAGAAGGAATTAAAAATCAAGCGTCCTTATTTTCTACATACAGGATACCATCAGGTGATACACCTGAAATGGTGTCATTTAGGTTTTATGATACAGTTGATTATTATTGGGTTGTTTTATTAATGAATAATATTAAGGATAGATTTTATGACTGGCCTAAAACCGAACACCAATTTTTAACATATGTCAATGACAAATATGCCGATCCAAATGCTGTCCATAGTTACGAGGTAACACAATCAAGTGGACCTACAACATCTTTGGATGATTCACATTTGATTGAAGTAAATAGTGACGCTGTAGGTGCTTCATCATTAACTAATTTAGAATATGAAAGAAGATTAGAAGATGACAAATCCCTAATTAAAATATTAGACAGAAGGTATCTTTCCCAATTTGTAGAAGAATTTTCTAAACTTGTAAAGGGGTAAAATGGCAAACTTGTTATATGAAGATTACGACCTTAAATACCCAGGCGATTTTAGAATAAGTGAAGTTGCTCTTTCTTCTCCTTATGGTGGAGTTGCTGGTATCACATCAAATATAAGCTCAATTAATATATACGAAGATATAGACCAAAATTGTTTAACAGGTGATATAACTTTTACCGATACAGCTAATTTGGTTGTAAATTTACCCATTATAGGTAATGAATATCTAAATTTCAAAATACGAACTCCTATGGAGTCCCAATACGGTGAAGGCGAATATGATTTTACAAATGTGCCTATGGCTGTGTTTAATGTTTCACAAAGATTAAGATTAAACAGTTACACTCAAACCGTTACATTGGAATTTTGCTCACCTGAACTTATACGAAACCAAAGTGTAAGAGTAAGTCGGGCTTTTGAAGGTCCGTATGATGACGCTGTTGCTAAAATCTTCAAAAAGAGTTGGGGATTAAACAGTAAGAAAAAAATATATATTCAACCAACTAAACACAATCATAAATTCGTTGCACCAAATAGACGGCCAATGGATGTTATTCAAATGTTGGCAAATAGAGCAGTACCTAAAACCTCAGTATTACCTGGTTATAGATTTTATGAAAACGGACAAGGGTTTCATTTCCGTTCAATAGATTCATTTTATTTTGTTGTTACAACTGCTGGACTACAACAACATCCAAATATGTTTGAATATTTTTGTGATACTATGGACGCTAAAGGTAGCGTTAATGTAAGGGACAATCCTAAATCAGCTATGCGTTTTGTGGATAAATATAGTTTTACACATTTACCTGATTTGATTGCAAGTCACCGAACTGGTGCTTACGCAAATAAGACTATTAGCCACGATTCATATAATAAGACTATTACAACCTCAAAATTTAATTACATTGAGGATTATAATCAAATTCCACATATGGAAAAAGATTCAATAGATGAAGGTGAGTTTGTAATAAACTATAGAGGTTTGATACCTAAAGCGCATTATGACCCAACCGATTTAGAACTTGCCGATACAAACTCCCCTGGTAGAACGGCTTATAAGATGATTTCAGATTATTCGGATGCAAGGGTAATGCTAACATCAAATACAGCAAAGATACATAATACCAATAGTGATTCAGGTAATAGGAGTAATGAATATACAGGAAAAAGACAATCCGCAAACACTATAATAAATTCCGTACAAATGAATATGACCGTACCAGGTAATACACACTTAAATATAGGGCATATGATTAAGGTTAATATACCACGCTCTGGTAGTAAAAAGGACGATACATTGACATCACAAAACGATAAAATGTTCTCTGGGAGGTGGCTAATAACGGCTATTAGACATAATTTTGATATGGCTAGAAACGAACCTATGCATAAGATGGTTATAACTTGTTCAAAAGAAACTTACGCAAAACATTTAGCAGATAAGAGAGGTCTATTACAATTGCCAGTCGCAGATGAAGGTAAAGCAGTTAATATATACGACCGCTCAGAATATAATTAAAAAGGGAGAAGACATAGAGAATGCTTAGAGAAGCTCTGAATTTTTTATTGCGAGAATCGCCGATTTTTTCAATTAAGAAGCGGCCTATTAGTGAGCATAAATGTAAGGACAATATACAAAATAATGTAAGAATAGGCTTACCACATATGCAACATAACATATACGAGAATATAACCTCAGCGGATTATGAGAATAACCACATCTATGGTACGAATATAGCACCAGAGTTGGCCAGAGAGAATAAACAAAAGCATAGCATCCTCGAAGATAGGCCTAAAATAGTGCTACGCACGGCGGACGCCTACGCATATAAGTTAAATACGGATAAATACAATAGAGCGACTGGTTTAAATACGGTCACTTATGGGAATTTTATATAGATGACTACACACTTTTTAGGAAAAGATGGTTTCACTTGGTTCATCGGCGTTGTCGAAGACCGAATAGACCCAACCTTTACAGGCCGATTACGAGTACGCTGCCTAGGTTATCACACAGACGATAGGGAAATATTACCTACGGCCGACCTACCGTGGGCGCAAATAATCCTTCCCGTTACATCTTCAGGGATTTCTGGCATCGGCCATAGTCCGAGCGGCTTCGTAGAAGGCTCTTGGGTAATGGGATATTTCAGGGATGGGACCAATGCTCAGGAACCTGTAATACTTGGCAGTATGCCAGGTCGGCCGAAAGAGATTGCTGGCGCAGGAGGCTTCAACGACCCAAGCAAAACTTACCCACGCTATAAGGATGAGCCAGATGTGAATAGATTGGCGGTTAATGCGGGAAATCCCTATAGTACAACACTCGGATTAGAAGAAGAACCTCACGGCGCTAGGGAAGAAGATGAAACGAATGCTCACCTTGCCCTTACGCTACGAAGAGCAACTCGTATTACGGGAATAGCCACAGCGAATTTTGACGCAACAACGGCCGCAGACTATAGCGATATACTGGACTCAGCGACCGATACCTGGGACCAACCTGGCATACCTTACGCAGGGATTTACCCATACAACCATGTCTATGAATCGGAGGCAGGCCATATACAGGAATTTGATGATACGCCTAATGCCGAAAGGATTTATTTGGCCCATATGAGAGGTACCTCCATAGAGCTGGATACCAGCGGCCATAGAACCGACATTATAAAAGGTTCCCTATACTCCCTTACTACAACCGACAATAGTGTTAACATAGGTGGCAAATCAGATATTACAATAGGTGGCCGCCATAAGATATACATTAACAAAGATGGTGCCGAAAACAACAATTACGATATACAAGTTGGGCCTAATGCTAATGTAAATGTACAAGTAGATACAGGTAGCATTAACCTTGTTACCCAGCAAGGTAAGATAAATGTTAATGCTGGTGGTGATTACAATGTCAAGGTAGGTGGTAACTATTATATGACCGTGGCAGGTAATAGAAATGTAGAGGTTACAGGTGAGACCCTGGACAACACCCAGGGAGCTGTACAGCACTTCGGTAAGACCATAGACTTAAATTAAACACAGGAAGCGACCGATAAGAAAAAGGTTTGCTTTTCTAATCTATAAATGCAATATGGGTGTCAATATATAAGCACATGGCCGCTTTATTAGGTTTTCTATATAGGATTTTTTTCGTTGGATTTTTTTCTACTATACATTGATATATTCCGACTAATCTGTTAGTCTCAGCAAGAGCATATATAAATATTATTTTAGAGAGGGTTGTGACTTAATACACACGTGGGATTTTATAGTTAAATCTCAATAATTATGAGCAGCCTAAATTATGAGCAGCCTAACTCACCTACTAAAAACTCGTCCCTTACATAAGATAACTATTCCTTCCTCTACCATACATACATTTGGTGATGTTGATTTTATTGTATATTGTCAAAAGGCTTTATACAGTAATGCTATATGGCGTATTTGTATTGAAGATTGGGAGCCTGGCTATTGTATTGCTTATTTACATACATTACGGCAGTTTAGGCGTTGGAAGCCATTAACATTGGAATATAAGGAACGTGGAAATTATATATACGTATGTAGAACGCTTAAGAAACCCGCTAGAGCTACTAAAAAGTCCTCGCATACCTAAAATATAAATAATAAAGAAAACAACGCAAAAAAAAGGAACGATATGATTCAGAGCAACGGCTTTTGGTATACTCTATTAATAGTTGTAATGGCTTTAGCAATTATATTCTTATTAGGCTTTAATTTGTATGTACTTAATGGTATGGAAGATATATGGGGTATGTTTATGGATTTATACAGTAATATATTGACCTCGCATGATGTCTAATAAAGTCTAGGAAAACTTAAAAATTATTATGATTTATATAGCACACCGTGGCAATCTTTCGGGAAAGCGTGAAAACTTTGAAAATACCCGAACCTATATTGACCTCGCTTTATTTAAGGGATATGAATGTGAGATTGACATTTGCAAGTGGGACGGAAAAGATTTTTACTTAGGACACGATACACCACAAGAAGCAATTAGTGAAACTTGGATAAGAAATAAGCGCTTATGGTGTCATGCTAAAAATTACGAGGCTTTTCAAGCATTACAAAAGCAAGGACACAATTGCTTTTGGCACAACGAAGACAAATACACATTAACCAGTCATGGCTACATATGGGCTTATCCTGGAGAACAGGTTGGCGCTAATACTATCGCTGTTCTACCTGAATGGAAGGATACCAATATTAAGGACGCTGCTGGTATATGCTCTGATAATATTAAATTTTATAAAGATTTCTTTGAAGACAATAATATGGATACAGAATGATTAAGTTAGTTATATTTGATTTGGATGGTGTGTTAATTGATTCCAAGAATATACATTTTGAAGCACTCAATTCAGCGTTAGCAGCTTTAACTCCTGGCTTTCGTATTACTAAAGAAGAACACCTCGCTACCTATGATGGTTTACCTACTCGGGAAAAATTAAAACTATTAACAAAGAAAAGGGGCTTGCCGATTGAACACCACGCTGACATCGCTGAACTTAAAGCACAAGCGACAGTAGAAGTATTAAAAGATTTACCAATCAATGATTCTTTCATTGATATATTTCAGCAATTAAAACAACAAGGTTATAAAATAGCAATAGCCAGTAATGCTGTCAGGACTACTGTACAACAATCTTTACAATCGCTAGCGCTAACGCCTTATGTAGATGTAGTTTATTCTAATCAGGATGTTAAATATCCTAAGCCTCATTTTGAAATGTATTTTAAATGTATGTTGGAGGCTAATGCTGGTCCAAAAGAAACTTTAATATTAGAAGATTCACATATTGGAAGACAAGCTGTATTGGATGCTGGTTGTCATTTATTACCTATTATAGATTCCAATGATGTTTCATTGGAAAAGATAAATAATAAATTAGATGAATTGAATACAATTGAAAGTATATCAATACCTTGGAGGAGTAATAAAATGAATATATTAATTCCTATGGCAGGAGCAGGTTCCCGTTTTATAGAAGCAGGTTATACCTTTCCTAAACCTTTGATTGAAGTTGGTAATAAACCAATGATACAAACGGTAGTGGATAATCTTAACATAGACGCTCATCATATTTTTATTGTACAAAAAGAACACTACATAAAATATAATTTAAAAACAGTATTAGAATTAATTAAACCTAATTGCACCATTATTCAAATAGAAGGTGTAACGGAAGGTGCAGCTTGTACAACCTTATTAGCCAAAGAACATATTAATAATGATGAACCATTAATTATTGCTAACAGCGACCAATTTGTAGAATGGAATAGTAATGAAATAATGTATGCTTTTTCCACAGAAGGTATTGATGGTGGTATCTTAACCTTTCAATCAACCCACCCTAAATGGTCTTATGCAAAAACAGATGAAACAGGATTTGTTTCAGAAGTAGCAGAAAAGAAACCTATATCAACAAATGCTACGGTAGGTATTTACTATTGGAAAAAAGGTTCTGATTATGTAAGAAGTGCTGAACAAATGATAGAAAAAGATATAAGAACCAATAATGAATTTTATGTGTGTCCTACTTACAATGAATTAATTGCTGAAGGCAAAAAAGTAAGAATAAAGAATATTAATAAAATGTGGGGTTTAGGAACACCTGAAGATTTAAATAACTTTTTAGACCATTACAATGGACAATATTAGAAATCATTTAAAAAACGGTATTGCTTATTTTAAGAAAGCACAAATTTTAGATTACAAAAGAAGTATAAAATCTGAAATTCTTAAAACACCTGAGCAAACTGTTCTTGTTGAATTTGGTAAAAATGCTAGTAAAGTAAAAAAGCCAACATATAAAGATATAAAGCCTTCAGGTATGGTTGGAGGTAATTATTATTATTGGTATACCAAACCTTTACATAATTATTATCATTTGTTTTTAGATGGTTTAGGATGTTTATATCGTTATTTGGAATTAAGAAAAGATGTAAAAAATTTAAAACTACTTATTAATGAAAGCCCAAATGGTTTAGAAAAACATCCACCTTTTATAAAAGAATTATTAGATATGCTAGAAATAGAATATCAATTTACTACAGAAATTTTTTCTTATGAAAATCTTTGGGTAGGAGATACTTTAAACCAAAATGAAGCAGGCGTTAGAATAGCACCTAAAGTAGGACAATATAAAATGATTGAAATGTGCATACATAAAGCACAATCAAGTTATCATAGAATAAGAAATGTTCCTACCTATGAAAAGATTTATTTAAGTAGAAGAACAGCAGATAATCCAAAATATAATAAAAATTTAATTGGTGAAGACAATACACAAAAAAGAGGTTTAGTAAATGAAACAGAAGTGGTGGAAGCATTACACGATTTAGGATATAAAGAAGTATTTGGTGAAAATTTTAATGTAGCAGAAAAAATTGTTTTATTTAACAAGATGAAAAAATATATTACATCTGCTGGTGCTGGTGTAACAAATATATTATGGGCAACTAAACCTTTATCTGTAGGAGGTATTCATACACCAGGATTTCCTTTCCCTTCAAAAAAATATGCTAGACATATTATACATCAGCCATATTTTAACCATGTTAATGTAAATGTGTATCCAGGTCAGGTCAGTTATGCAATAAAGGATGTTAAACACTATAACAGTCCTTGGAGAATAAATAGTATTAAAGAGTTTAAGGGGTGGGCTTCACAAATATAAATGACAGGACTAATAAATGATTACAATATTGGATAATGCATATAAACATATTAACGAATTAAGAAAAGAGCATAACAAAAAATTTGTTAGACTATCTGTTAAAGGTGGTGGTTGTGCTGGGTTTGGATATGATTGGTCATTTGAAGATACGCCAAATGATACAGATTTGGTTGTTGATGATATGTTGTTAATTGACCAAATATATGAAATGTATATTATGGGTATGGAGTTAGATTATAAGAAAGATATATTTGGTGCAAATTTTATATTCAACAATCCTAAAGCAAAATCTTCTTGTGGGTGTGGTACATCTTTTGCTATATGAGAATATTAATATTGTTATTTGTTTTATTATCTAGCTGTGGATGGAAGCCTCTGGTAGGTTGTGATTCAGATTTTAAAAAAGAATCATTAAAGAAAAATATAGATGATTGTATTGAACAACCGCAATTAGGAATAATGAGAAAGTTTTAATGCACAAACTTTATTATTGGTGTGGTATTTTGGCAGTTACTATAATTATAGGAATTATGGCTGTTGGTTTATTTCTTATTTTTTGAAAAGGTCTCTTAAAGGATTAGGTACTTCAATTTCTTTTGGTTTTTTACTAGCAAAATAATATGCTATGAAAAGACCTATTATAGTAATAGTCATACCTAAAAAGAAAAGTCCTATACCTGCTTGTAAAGTCATTTATATTGAATCCATTTAATTTTGCCTTGTAAATATTCCATTTCAGTTTGTAAATCTTGTTTATAAGTTGGATTTTTAAACATTGTATTTGCGTCACCTGATTTAAAACCCTTCTTATGTGATATTGTAATATGTGCTGGTCCTTTATCAATTCTTTTTAATTTTTTATATGTTTCAGTTAAGTACATACCATTTAACCAAAATGCCTCTATGTTCTTATTTGCTCTTTTTTCTTTAATATAAACATCAACTTTTTTACCACACAATTTATTCAACTTTTCAAAAGTTTTATTGTTAGGTTTATATGCAAGTGTAATATGGTCACCAACTACAACATCCATTGTTGCATTTCTCTTTACAACATCACAGGATTTTTTATCTAGTGCAACTGCATAATATCCGTTATTCATATTATTGTACTTCCTTTTAATTCTTTGTTTATTATATGTAGTTTTACTTTATCTAAATTGTCTATTAAATATTCAGCAGATTTATAATTATCACCTTCAACATATAATTTAGGCTGTCCAGGCACTTTAGTACCACATTTATTACAATGAGAATCTCTTACCACATTAAAGTGGAAAAGAAATTTCATATTTTTAAATAAAATTGTATGTTTTCTCATTATAACAATATCTTTTTTAATACGATTATTGCAATTAACATAGAAAACATTAATATAAAAAATGAAGTTATCATCTATATTTCTTCAATGTTCCGTCAGAATACCAGATTGACTTATATGTTGATTTACCGTCAACACCTTTTCTTAATCTACTAGGTCCTCTAACTGCATAATTCCAATGATTTAAAAATTTATCATTAATTATATTCTTTTTAAAAGATTTTTGAGCACTTTTTAGTGTATTATACGGTCCCCAATAATCAGAAACAGATTCTAATCCGTCAGTTCCCATATGTAGTTCAGAAACATAAAAATGTTTCTTTTCTAAAAAATAGTTGTAATCTTTATCAGTATTTTTCATTATCCTGCCTCTCTATCACATTTTCTAAAAGTAGTAATGTGATTATCAATGTCTTTAGTTCTATAATTAGAAAATCCGTTATAAACAGCTGATATTTTGCATATTGGTTTATTACCACCTTTACCGAAAGATTTATTTCTAAAATGAGAATAAATAGTATGTTTCATAGCATATTTCGGTGTATATGACGGAAGTTTTATAACTTGCACATTTTTAGTATTTGTTATTTTCATAGTTGTTGTCCTTTTCATTTTATACTGCTATAATAACGGAAAAAAGCAGTAAAATCAAGCAAAAAATGGAAAAAAAGTCTGTTTTTTCCGTTGGTAACCGTAGGTTTTTCAATGTATGATAATGGTTCTCAATTAAGAAGTAGAACAAAAAGAGAACATTACCGTTGGTATCTATAGATAATCCGTTTATAAATAATTATTATATGCCAAAAGAAAAAGAATACAAATTTACAGATAAAAAAGATTTTAATGAAACTTTAACGGAAATGTCGTTTAAAAAAGCAGTAAAACGTATTCAAAAGAAAGTTAAAGACACTAAAATTTGGGTTGATTATATGACTAAAAAGGGAAAATCAATTTCTCGTTGGGTTACTATTCCTATCGGTAGAAAAAAGAAATTAGAAAGATAAATTTTAATCCATGAGAGATAAAATACATTTAATTAAACATTCAGAAGGCTTAGAAAAAAAAGCTAAAGAAAAAGTGTTATTTAGAACACATAGACAACCTGTCGAAGCTGGTGCTCATGGTACGCTTAACTACACAATCAAAAAAGGTGTAAATAAAAACAAAATTGCTGACGATAAAATCATTAAAAGCAAATAAAAGTCCTACATTACCAATTGTAAATAATAGTATATGAAGAAGATATTAAAGAATTTATTGGGGCTGATTCTTTAAAGTATCTTTCTGTTGAAGGATTACATAGGGCAGTACAAGGTAATGGATTTTGTAATGCTTGTTTTACAGGAGATTATCCTGTTGAAAAGATAGATAAATAGTACAATATGACAAACATAGATAATTTAGTAGAACAATTAGGTAAACTTACGGTGATTGAAGCTGGAGAATTATCAAAAAAGTTAGAGAAAACTTGGGGTTTAGATTTAAGCGCCATAACAAATACACCAGCAGTAGCAGTAAAAGAAAAAGAAGAGTCTTTATTTAAAGTAGTTTTAACAGGTTTTGACGCAGGTAAAAAAATAGGCGTTATTAAAGCAGTTAGAGCATTTAAAGCTATGGGATTGCTTGAAGCAAAGACTTTTGTAGAAGAAACTCCTTCTGTTATAGCAGAAGACCAATCAAAAGAAGAAGCAGATAAACTTAAAACAACTATGGAAGAAGCAGGAGGTTTAATAGATTTAAAATGATAGAAATAGAAATAATTAAAGAGTGGTTAGGTAAAAATTCAGTACCTAATTGGGTATTAGTATTATTATTAATTCTTTGGATATTAGCATAATGCCAGCAGTCAGTAGAGAAGGAGATAGTGTATCAACAGGACATATTTGTGCCTCAACAACTGTATTAGATACTCCTGCTCAAAATACGGTAAGAGCAAATAGTATTTTAATAGCAAGAAAAACAGATCCAACTGTATCACATCCATTTCCACCTAAACCTCCTTGTGTACCACACGTTGCTGTTGTTAATGTAGGTTCTTCAACTGTTAATGTAGTAGGACTGCCTATTGCAAGATTTGATGATTCTACAGACGCTGATAAAATGACTCAAGGATCAAATAACGTAAATGCAGGAGGATGATATAAATATAGTATATGGCAAACTATGACGCAGCTTCTATAAACAACTCAAAAAGGTCAACTAGAATTTATAGTGATTTAAATTTGAATTTTACTAAAAATCCTGCAACTAAAGATGTTGCAAGATTAACAGATGTTGAAGCTGTTAAAAGAGCAGTACGTAATTTAATTTTGACAAATAGATTTGAGCGTCCTTTTCATCCAGAGATAGGATCTTCAATAAGAGATTTATTATTTGAAACTATTACTCCTTTAAATGCTGTTTTATTAGAAGATAGAATTAGAGAAGTTATAGGAAATTTTGAACCGAGAGCAGTATTAGAGCAAGTTCTTGTATTAGATGAATTAGATAATAACCGATATAGAGTTACTATATCTTTTTATGTTGTTAATACACCAGAACCAGTTACAATAACAGAATTTTTAGAAAGATTAAGATAAGATGGCAAGTAAATTAAATATATCACAATTAGATTTTGATAATATTAAAAGCAATTTAAAAAGATTTTTATCCAATCAAAATCAATTTAAAGATTATGATTTTGAAGGATCAGGTATGTCAGTCCTTTTGGATTTATTGTCATACAATACACATTATCTTTCTTACAATGCAAATATAGCTGCTAATGAAATGTTTATTGATACTGCTGATTTAAGAAACAGTATTGTATCTTTAGCAAAAGCTTTAGGATATACTCCTAATTCTGTTACAGCTCCTTATGCTGATGTAACACTTGTGGTTAATGACGCAACTGGAGCAACTGTAACTATGTCTGCTGGAACACAATTTACTACAACTGTTGATGGAACATCTTATTCGTTTGTAACTGTTGGAGATAAAACTATTTCTCCTGTAGATGGAATTTATACTTTTTCAAATGTAAAAATTTATGAAGGAACTTATGTTAATTATTCATATACAGTTGATACTTCCGATGTGGACCAAAGATTTTTAATTAAATCACCAAATGCTGATGTTTCAACTTTAACAGTACAAATACAAAATAGTTCAGAAGATACTACAACAAACACTTATACTAAAGCAACATCAATTACATCTTTAGATTCAACTTCTAAAGTTTATTTTCTACAAGAAGCTGAAGAAGGAAATTTTGAAATTTATTTTGGAGATGGTGTAACTGGTAAAGAATTATCAAATGGTAATGTTGTTAAATTAACTTATGTGGTTTCAAATAAAACAGCTGCAAATGGCGCTTCAACTTTTTCTTTATCAGGAAATATTGGAGGATTTTCAGATGTTACTCTTACTGTAAATTCAAATGCAGCTAATGGTGCTGAGGCAGAATCAAATGCTTCAATTAAATTTAATGCACCGAAAACTTATTCAGCTCAAGATAGAGCAGTAACCGTAGAGGACTATAAAGCAAAAGTAAGAGAATTATATGCTAACACAGGTTCAGTAATTGCTTATGGTGGTGAAGACGCTGAAACACCTTTTTATGGAAGAGTTTATATATCTATTAAAGCAAAATCTGGTTCTACTTTAACAGATACTACAAAAGAAGATTTAAAAACACAATTAAAAAGATATTCTGTAGCATCCGTAAC
>Ga0098061_1000199_pt1 | contig 26744 bp, 11 predicted proteins | sample 22_taG_FD_92579 | JGI IMG/M metagenome (GOLD analysis project Ga0098061, IMG submission 92579) | Marine viral communities from the Subarctic Pacific Ocean - 22_ETSP_OMZ_AT15343 metaG | ecosystem: Environmental > Aquatic > Marine > Oceanic | place: Subarctic Pacific Ocean | collected 2015-01-20
ATAAGAAACCTAGTCTCTTCTTCAATCATCTGTGAGATTTGGGCTTCCGTTAGTTTTAGGGTCATTCTGGTGTTTCTCCAATTATTTGATAACAGGCTTTTGCTATGATCAAGCTGTCTGCCCTATCGTATGAAACAGGCTTGGGATTTCCTTTGCTAGTATACTCGATAGTAAAAGATTCCTCATTCTTCAATAAATAGTCTAAAACAACTTCTTTTGCCTTTTGACCTCTTGAAACTTTGATCCCATTTAACTTCCTTGCTTTAGTGGGGGATATGTGGGTTGGACTGAAACCAAAGATGTCATGACACAGCCACGACACAATACCATTGAATGCTTGTAATTTAGCCATTGTCTTGGCTGTTGAGCCTCCTGCTCGGAAGAACGTGAAGGGTTCTTCAATATAGATGTGAGAGATGGGATATTCTTTTTTTATCTCTTCTAGACCTTTCTTAATAAACGTCGCCTTAATATAGAGGTCAGGAAAATAGCGTTTGTTTCTTAAGTCCCATGCTTCACATTTTATTATATTAGCTTCCTCGTCTAATATTGTATACCCTGTTACTGACGTACTAACATCTAATCCTAATATCATATGTCCAACTTGAGCTTAAACGTAAACTCTCTATCTTGAGTCTTCTTAACTGGTTTAGCAACAGTTGTCACGCCAATTAAATTTTTATTTTCGTCATAAAGCCCGATCTTAGAAATATATGTCTCCTTAGCAAAACTAGCAGTTGGGTTACTGAAAGAGGAACTTACTATGTTGACAACGGGTAAATCCGGTTCGCCATATATGACAGAGCTTGTTGTGCTTGAGTAATAATTAGTCGCTGTGCTGCGGCTCAAGTAAGTTGGGTTGTTAGAATAGTTTAGTTGGCCCTTGGGGGCATGAGTCAGCATGGTCATAACCGGAACTTCATTTGACCCAGAGAACAGCATTGAGTAACTTGCAGATGCCCTTGTGTCAGCACCATGACCGTCTGTGGGTATGCTATCATTGGCTCCGACAGCAAAGTAAAGCCACGATGAAGTCACGGCAGTACCAGTATTTTTATAGTTTAGCTTTGCATCTGCCGATGGGCCGGTTGTCTGTAGGTCCCAGCTACCGGTTAGAATGACAAACCCTTCCTCGTAAAGAGCGATGCCTGCTACACTTCCCGAACCTGTGCTGCCTTCAGGCCCCACTTGTATAAGCTCACCGTTCCTATTCTCGTCTTTTAGCTGGCCTATTAAAGTACCAGTCAGATAATATTTTAATTCTATAGTACCTCTTTCTATTTCTGAGCCATAGAAAATGCTTGGAACACTTATTAGGTTAACGGGGACTGCGTCTAGGTCTCTGCTATAGCCGGTACTAAACGTAGTTGAATATTGATAGTGGGGGCTCATGAATGATTTAGAGTTAATTGAACTTTTTAAAGCATTTATATGAGATGAAGATAATAATCCTTTTAACCTATCGAACCTGTCTTTACTTGATCTCGCCACTACACCGAGGCTGGTAACAATATCTACAGTGCTATAATCGGGCAGCCCATCCCCAGTTGTATCGCCGCCTTGCAGGGACATGGGAATCCCTAGGTGTTCAGTTCTGTCATCATTGATAACAACTTCGTTGTTGGTCCTCATGGTCGCAAAATGATTTGTATCAAAATACTCCCTTGTTATAGATGCAGACAAAGGGTATGTAGCTCCACTGATATCCGTGCCGTAATCAGTAGAATAAAAATCGCTGGTTGAAACGGTCTTGAATGTGGTTAAGGAGCTATCTTTAGTTATAAAAGGAAATATGAGACCAGTGTCGTCTGCTGTTCTATCGACATTTAGTTCATACAAACTAATGTGACCAGCAGGCACATTAGGTACATTCGTTGTGAATGCCCCTGCTACTTCTCCCCTATTGTTATAGAATATTTGTGAGTTATAAACATCAAACTTGCACGATGGGTTTGTGTCTAAAAAGTTTACAAATAAATCATTTTCGGTAAACTTATAATAAGACATAGAGTCCTCCTAGTAATCTAAGCGGACTCTCAGCGTTAGCTCGTTGGACGGATCCTTCTTTAATGGTTCAGAGACTTTCGCAACCGCTAACAACTCGTTATCCGCTGAATAAAGCCCCACCGTGGTGATGTAGCTGTGAGGGTCGGATCCTACTGAACCATCCTTGATAACAATCTCACTCGGCCCACCAGAAGAGGTTGACAGATAAGTTGGGTTAGCACTGTAATTAAACTCCGAATTGTTAACACGACAGAAGTAGATTGTTGAATTAAGCTCCGTAGTATTATTAAACTGAAGGTTGTACATTCTATTCCTTAAGTTGTCTGCCATAACGTCATTTGTAGATGCAGTAATTGTGTTAAAGCCAGTGACAGTTGCGCCCGCTGGGCTAAAAGTGACTGTACCCTTAGAGTTATTAAGGATTCCACCATCAGCCGCGTCAGAAAAGATCGACCCACTTAGTACCGCAACGCCTGCTTGATAAAACAGAAGCCCAACCGCAAATCTTCTGTTGGCGCTTAAGACAGCATCGACATCGGTGGATGATGTAGCGTACAGAACTCCGTACTCACCCGCTGGTGAATTAACAAAATAACCATCGGAGCCAGAAAAGTCAGTGATTATGAGCCTTTCGCCAGAGGCGGGGCCATGTGCAAACCCATCAGCTGTCATTACCTGCATTTCAAATGAGCCTTTCTTAATCTCATCCTTCGTCAGGATTCTAGAGAAGTTTACGAAATAACACTCCTTAAGCTTTGTGCCTCCAGCAATTATATCACCATCCTCATCAAAGAGGCGGACAGAACCTGTCTCATCGTAGCCCATGAGAACTTGGGCCATTTGATTGTAGATGTTAATTTTTTTAGAAACTTGTGAAGTTGTTGAAGAACTTAAAGCACTCGAATCCGCGATGCCAGCCGTAATATCAAAAATATGATTAGCCGAGGAGCTTAGATGTGGATAGTCGTAGACACTCTGGAACATTCCATGGGAGTAGGTTTTAATGTGTGGCTCTGATCCCAGAGCGGTAGCATCGCCCCCGTAGGTGCCAGACACAATACTACCAGTGACAGGAATTGATTCGTGCAGGAGAGTTCTTGTGGAGGTTGCATCTCCCGATGCTAGTGATTTAAAACTTGATGCCATTGTATGCCTTCCTTTATATCTTAATGTATCTTACTGGAATGTCAATACTGTAGCCAGTGGTGACACCAGTCACTTTGACAACAGAGTCAATATGTTTGACCGAGTTCGTAGCCACGGTTGATGTGCCACCAAGCCTCGTAAATAGTGTGTCACTACCATTTAAGTTCAACGATGCCTTAATTCTAAGGTCCAACCTTGTGCCTCTTCGACCATTTATGGAAGAACCAGCCGAGGTAAGGTCCGTAATTAAAGAAACGATTGGTGAACCCTGGGAGACAAAATACGTGGCCATATTGTCTTCATCCACAAAACTTACTCTAGCGGCAGACCCATTAGCACTAGCCAATGTGCCAAACCTGTTATCCATTTGAACCTGATACTGAGTCTCAAGAAGATCCCCTGTGAGTTGTGCGACGGCTAAATTACCATTCGCATCTACTCCTTGGTCGACTCGTATAGTTGTACTATTAGTTGAGTCTGTATTCTCGCCATAAACAACACCCGCTAGCGTACTTATTCCTGACGTGGTCTCTGTAGTCGCGTTAACGGCCACTAAAAACGCATTTGTTGTTGAATCTCTAGTCGTACCAGTAGTCTCAAACAACTCTAGTATTGGCAAGTAAAGAAAGTCATTCCTACTAAGTGTAACAAGCCTATGGTGCATTTGTGAGGTTTGATTGGTAAATGCTTCGAGAACAGGGGTTTGTAGGATTTCTAGGTCGTAATACGCAGAGCCACTAGCATGGCCTGGAGTATAAAGGCGATAATTGATCTCATCGTCCCCTAGGGCAAATTTGGCAATTTTAAAAGTACCATCCCCCCGCGCAAGTCTGCGCCTGCCAGCATCAGTCAATACTGCATCTAAAATTATATCACCACTGTTGTCTAAAAAGGCCATAGTCTTCCCTCTCTCCAATCTTTAATTAGTGTACACTATAAATAGTTTCTATTTACGTAGTTTTAATTCTTTTGTCTTCTTTATTGAAAGTTACGTTAAAGTCCAATTTCTTCCCCGTCTTCTTTGATGTTAATCTTATCTTGAATGTCTTATCCCATATCCGATGCTCTGCATCTTCAATACTGCCAAGCTCCACCGAGGTAAGGTCGCTGGGGTCACTGACCGAAGTATTCACGGGTATGTTCGCCGTTACCTGCGACAACGAAGGAATAATCTCTATAAACTTTTTCATGTCTATGGAAGAGGTGTCGTTTGTGATAACAGGGAACTCATGTGTTCTGACCAGGAGGTAAACAGCGCCTGCATCGTCAACTAGCTCCACTTCATATACCGAGGTCGGGTTAGAGAAGTTGCCATGATAATCTATTGACCTAAACATATAATAATATTTTATGTTTGGCTGTAGGGTCTCATCGTGTGCGATGGATGTTGTTCTGACAATTTGTTCCTTGTTGGGAAGAAGTGTCGACAAAGTATTTCTAAGACCACCAGCAAAGTCTGAATAACTAGTCGGGGGTGTATCCATTCTATAAATCTGAAAAAAGGCTGTGGTATCATCTTGAATAAATTTTATCTTTCCATCATGAGAATTCTGTGCGTTTAGATGCATTTCAAATATCTTATCCTCCCCTTGCTCAATTGGGACTGGAAACTGTTTCACCTCTATATTTGTAGAGGATATACTTAATAACAAGGTATCGTTAATGCCCCTATATGGTGTTATAGTAACTTCTGGGGGCGGAGGCGGCTTAGACAATACGGCAGTTGTAGTGGTAAAATATGGTACTTCTACAATTTCTGCTACTGGTCTCATATTTAATTCGTACTCTGCTTCGTAGCCAGTCAGTTCTATCGTTGAAGCACCAACGCCAGGTTCTACTATCTCAATAGAGCCATATGTCACATCTGGGAGGTTTTCAAACCCAACAACGTCACGCGTGCCAGTCCCAGTTTCTGGTGGTATGCTGTTCAATAAATGGTGCGATGGTGGTATATATTGAGCGCGATAATGATCCGCAGCATTTGACGGGCCTGTGCCAGACAAAACATCAGGCAAACGACCAGGCTCATACTGGTCTTGTAAGCCGGCCCCAAACCACAAGTTTAGCCAGTCAAGGACACTAAAGTTCTCTGGCTGCCATGCACCTAGACTATCCCCAAGAGCGCTGCCGGCTACTACTGGGGTGGGTGCCGCCCCAGGCTCTATAATCTCGCCGTCAATCGTTATAGATGATCTTAAGGATATGGCTCCAAAAGGACCACCTGCGGCTGTATTAACCGGAGTCTCAGAAGTTATTTCATAATCTGATTTCCAACCTCCTCCCCATATCTCTTTCCAAGTCATCGACTCTCTTCCTGAACTGGGGGTATGCCGCCCGGAACTTGGCCTTAATGTCCAAGAGGTTTCTAAAATTTCGTTAAGCCTTTCAATGCTTAAAAAATATTTATTTCTACGGCTAAACCCAGGAGATGTACTTGGCGTGGACCCACCAACTGTTCCTACCGTAGGAACGTAATTAAAAGTAGGATCATAAAGGTTTGCGTAGGTTGCCCAAGTTGGATCTAACGAACTAGGAATGTCTGCTATGGCAAGCTCCCAGTCATCAAAAAGATTAGCAAATCCAGTCCACTCAACAATGTAGCCTATGGTTACCCCTTCAGCGTCCAGAACAGTCTCTATAACAGAAATTTTTGGCTCTGCGACTCTTTGGTAGTCGTACTTTAGCCCAAAAACATACTTAAGAGCGCTTACTTGATATGTATATTCTTGGCCGTATCTAACCTGTGAATCGATATACTCTATGCCAGAAGACAGGTCGCCAATCTCACTAGGGATCCATATATTTTGAATTGGCTCTACATTAGTATTCGTCCCCGCGTATTTTGCAATTCGATACATAACTGTTTCATTATGGGCAGGAAGCCCATCTTCAAAAGACTCCTTGTAAAGTCTCCCTATATCTAGCCCTGCCCCGTCCCGTACTCTAAAGGATTCGTTGGCTTGATTAGCAAAACCCGCAGACGCCCCAGGACCATAAAATGTTGAAGCAGGCGGAGCAAGTGACAACGGTGTGGTCATCTGAGTAGTTTGAAAAATAAAGTTGTTTATCGCTATAGCCTGTACTGGTATCGGTGCTGTCGGATATTCTTCCGATAGCCGCAGAGCCAAATCAGTTTCGAATTCTGGAACTCCTACATCAACATCGATAAATAATTTGTTGTCAAGCGAAAAACTTGTGACTGGAGATGGCCCAGTTGCAGTTCCTACTATACTGGATGCGCCGTGATATCCGATAGCCCAACTAAAGGAACCAGCTGCGGTAGGACTCAAGACATCGGAAGCATGATTCATATAATCATGTAATTCGGGAGATACCTGAAACAATGTCTCTTCAGAACTACTGTTGTCAAAGAATGTCTTTGTACTAAAGGAATATTCTGGGGTGCCAGGGGTGCCAGTGTCCACATAGCCAGGACTATAGATACCTGCCATATGTGATCCAAATGTAGAATATAGCAAGTTTTGATACAACTCGGAAGCTATTGATTTTATAGAAACCCCGGCTGGGGTATACGATTCTTTATAGGTCTCAGGAACGAAACCGACCGCTGCATAAAATGGCAGCTTCTTTTGGGTTGGCAAAGCACTAGTCGTGGCATCCCTAATTAATGCAGCCCCCATAATGCCAGAAAAAATAATATTTTTGCCCTTATCCTCCAGGATCGCTTGATTGCCTGAAGTAAGATCAACATATCCATCCGGCCAAACACTAAAATAATCAAGGTATTTAATATCTAAAGTCTTGTCTAAATCTGCTAAAAGAAATTCTTCTAACGACAAGCCGGTCTCTGCGTACTCGGACTCAATGTACGATTCCGAGAAAAGACCTTGGTCCCTAATGATGGAAAGTGGGTCTAGGGGATCGCCTATAGAACCAAACAACAAAGTGTGATCTATTGTATCTTGGTAGGGCTCCATGGAGGGGAAGGAGCCAGGAGTTGACACCACCAAGGACGCACCGGCAGTGCTTTCAAATTTAGCCTCGTCACCAGCCCTCTCTATAATACTAATATTATAATGATTGGGTAAAATTCTCTCGTTAACATTTTTTGTTTGAGCTTCGTATGTCTCTACTAAATAATTGTACTCCGAAGTTGACTTAAATTCTGTGACTTCCGGGATAGTGCATTCAAATGTTCTATCATAAAACAGGCTGTCTCCATCTTCGGGATTTCTAAAAATGTAATTTAAATCTTCTGTGAACCTGCTAATTGAATTGTAATTTAAATAATCAGCACTAATTTTTAGTTTCAGCTTTCCCAAACCTTTGGCAGCATCCCTAGACAGGCCAAATTCAGATGTAGGGAAAGTCTCGGTATTGGGCATCCTTTTTATAGTCAACGTCGTGGGGGATTGCCCCGGCTCTCTGCCCTCCAAGATCACAGGCTGGCCACCAGCTGAAGATGCAAGCGCCCCTGGGTCGGGTAGCTTAAGTGCATCAGGGTTCCACCCAACTGTGCCGTCCCCATTCACAATGTAATGTTGGCCCATGAGCTTTCTAAAATTATCACGTATTGTTAATGGAAATACGTCCGGACTTATGTATTTTTTAATAGCCATTATCCCCTCCATCGGATAGTCTTCTTCTTACAAAATACCCCTGCTGCTGCTCGGATGTGGCAACTGGTGTTGCCGAGACCGTGACTGTTGGTAGCTGCTCAACTGCCTGAACTGGTGTGGCCTCTTTGGGGGGCTCTTGATAGGTTTGACCAGCTTCGGGCTGCGAATCTTGCGTAGGTGGATCCACGTCGTCTAACGGGTCTATCGGAGGCTTAGTCTGGCTGGGCTCGCACCCTTGGGTTTCATAATTATATTTATAACCCTCTGGGCACGGCTCTTCAGTGGGGATCCCTTGAGTCGAGGCTTCAGGAATCTCCTGGACCACTACCTCGTCGTCACACGGGTCATCATCCTTGAGTTTCTCTTCACTTACCGGGTTACCCGTAGATACGACCAGGCCGACTGAGTCATTGATTAAATAATTTTGATCACTATTATCGCCTGTGGCTTCTAGGACGTAGATAATCGAATTAGAAGACTGCGGTATTGTATTGCTGTAGATTGGATTCATGCCACTATCAAACCCACTAATATACTTTACGGATACAGTAGTTTGGTCTAAAACCTCAATTTCCGATTCCTGCTGTTCTTCCGAAGATTCTCGTCTTGATAATTTTATATACCTTTCTTGAAGGCTGTCCTTTTTATTAATATCGTTATTTCCACTTGTTCTGCGGGGTCTCCGGCCCAAAAGAGTATTTCGTATTTTTTCTGCTGTCGGATCGTCAGATTTATCACTTGGCAGGGAATCTTGCCGGGAGCTTTTATTAGGGACTTTGTTTGTAATATTAGAGCTTGCGCCAAGGTAATCAGATGTATCTTTTAACATAGGGTTGTCCATGCTTGTCGCATCTCTTCTTTTCACGATTGCTCCCATCCCCCTTAGCAACTCTGTCGTCGTCGCTCCAGCGCTAGTGCCTTGATCTTGTCCTTTCAGGGTCCGTGCCGCCTTTTCGTAAGATCCCGCATTTTCCCTAGAGACAACAATATTCTCTCCTCTCGTCTCCACTACGGAGGGGGACAGACGAGAATAATACATCTTTTTAAACCCCTTTAAGTCGGGATTTGTTATTTGGTTCTCTCTTTTACCGATTGTTTCAGGAAAAAACTTACTTGCCTCAACATTAAAACGATTTATCAATGAATTTCTGTTTATACGAACCAAGCTATTCTCATTGCGACTCAATGCCCCTTGCAAGTAATTTAAACGATACCCAGCGTCACTGACTCTCGTTTTTCTCCAAGGGGTCATATCAAATAATCTTTGAGACTTCAACATATTATCTTTTGCTTTTGCCCCACGCTTACCAGATGATCTAGACTTTGCTTCCGAAACTACGACTTCATGCTGGTCTATTTGTGCTATTAAAGAGTCTAGGAGGGATATAAAACGTTCAACCCCCTCCAAATTGCCCGTAACTGGGTACAGTGTCTTTTGTAGCGCCTTTTTGTCAGCTTTTTGAATCCTACGTCCCAACAAAGTCTCCAGTGCGCTAAAGTATATCTTTGGGGCCAATCTCCATGGGACATATACCCGTTTAGGAGTCTTTCCCTTGGTTCGGACATCAAGATTGTATATCTTTTTTAAGTAGCTTAAATATTCATATGTAAACTCGTTCGTATTGTTATCAAAATTATTTACATGCCTTGCTTCTTCATAATACGAAAGGATTGTTTTTCTTGCTTCTCGCAAAGCCAAAAGCTGAATGTTAAGCAGCCTAACTGTCGGGTCTTTGATTTCAATTTCGGCACCATAAATATAAGTTCCGCCATCAACGGTTGCCATGTCGTGGTCAACGAAAGAAAAGGCCCTCTTGCTCCCTAAGCCAGATACCACCACCTCCTTAGTAGAACCTATTGTCTTCTCTCTAACACCATCTCCGTCGTCATCGATTATATTTGTAGTCGTAGGGATTCTCGCATTTCGAGCCTGTCGTGGGATGTAGGTCACCAATACCGTTCTATCGGGATTACTTTTACCTATCACGTTAGACTCGGCAGCCTCTCCAGTTTCATAATCATTCACTCTGTCCCTAAAGATAGATAATTTTTGTAGATGCGTTAAGCCCATTAGCTTTTTTAAGTTTCTTTTCTTAATTAGTCCACTATACTCAGCACTATCAGCCAAAAATCCGACATAATCAAATACAAATATTCCCCTAACAGAGTCCGCCGAGTCTCCACTTAATAATAGATCAGAGTACCTCCTCTTATTGCTTTGCTCATTAACTAACGAAAGATCATATTGTAAATTTGAAAATTTATCAAAAATCCTCATATCATTAAGTTTGTTCCCGTGTTCTACTACTGTTAGAACGTTATGGGATTCTTGGGTATGGATTTTACCCTCCATTACTCCGCGACCGGAGTGCAGATGCACCGGACCCTTCCAGAGGCTGCCATCGGGCGAGTAGTAGCTATAACTTTTAGTATTTAATTTACCGCCCTCAAGGACCTTTTGTGAATTCTTCGCCCCATATATAGGTGGCAGGTCTATAAACGGAAAAGCAACAAACCCAAGATAGTTGGACTTTACGATAAAATCTTGCTTTATCTTTATGGTACATAACGTGTCATCAAACCCGGCTATTTGTCTAACGGCATAATTACTTAAATCTTTTTCATTTGGTACGCTAATAACCCTCTCTCTTACATGCGCTCGGATAGATTCGGGAGCACGGGCTATATCGTGAAAGCCAGCAGAGTTAATTAAATTAAAAGCCTCCTTGCTTGTAGCTTGAAAAATTTTTATTTTCATTGCAGTGCTGGCCCGTGTGTTATACCAATAACTGTTATTTAGTAAATCATTTATGGATATCTTTAAAGACACTTTGTATACTAAGTTGTCTTCTCTGTCCTCTAGAGCCCCCCTGTCGGCAGATAAATTATTGTTGCCATATTCATTTCTAGCAAACGTAGGTTCATTTGTCTTAACCTCCAGTGTATCTTCTGCTAGCATGGCGGGGGATTTATCCAAAACAACAGACTCTATGAATACGTATGGCAGGACTTCCCCGATCAGCTTTTGCCTTATTTGCGCTTTTGTTAGCATTAATAAACAGTCCCCGGTGTGTCTTCGCATGGATCATCTAAATCTGGGCAGGGCTCAGAAGCAGCGTCCGTACTATAAATATCAACTAAAGCAATATTTTTAATGTCTTCACATTCAAAATCAACATTGATATACTTACCAGATTTTTTATTTTCTTCTATGGACGAACATATTAATCGTGCCCCTATCTGACCATCAACCTTAACATCAAAATAGTATTGAACATGGTCAGGTGTTATCGGTTCCCTGGAAATGAATACCTCCTCCTCATCCAACAATATGCCGTTTTGAACCAGAGATGGGGTCTTTCTAAACTTAAGAGGACGCAATACTTCTACAGTAGCTGTCTCGGTCCCCGCAACACTTTCAGTTGTTGATTCAAAAACTTCAATTTCAAAGTTATCTATCGAAAACTCTGAATTTATTTCTTTTATCTGCGCTATCAATATCTCTGGCTCGATATCAAGTATCTCTCCATTATCAAACGACACGGCCAATTCAGTGTCAGAAATAAAGCTTACGTCTGAGATCACATCAATTTTATATGTCAGTGTCACATCAAGCTGTGGGATGTCGAGAGTTGGTCGGTGGGGACCTGATGATGAGGAGGAAGCACTGGTTATCTCTCCTCTGATCATAGAAGCGGACCAAGCAGGCGCATTTGTAGCTAGTTTATCGCTTGTGCCTAGAGCGTATTGAAGCCCATAAAAATCCCTTTCAAAAACATAAGAGTCTTTTAAATTTGACAATTTATCACTAGTTTGGCATATACCAGATGTTATGGGTGCCCCCGGTGACGAGCATGGAGACTTTGACGTCGATATGGGTACCACCGGTAACGATCCTGGTAACGAAGGCTGCGACCCTATCGAGGGCAAGGTACCAGCTACGATGGGTGGAACTCCAAGTCCTTTATTGTGGAACACGTCTCTGCTAGAAAAAACCACTTGAGTCTCTAGCTGCGGAGTTTCTTCCTGAATTCTTGGCTCTATAGAGTTTTGTTCTCTTTCGGGTGACTCATTGGGCCTGCCATATTGACTTTCATATAAAATGTTATCATCAAAAAATGCATAGTATTCGGGCTTAAACCGCCCAATCGAAAGCAGATATTCACCGTAAGGAGTCAACAATGTATCCAAAACTTGTTCTTTCTTGTTTAAAAACTTCATCTATTCATCCTCAGGCAATTCTTCTTCGTTCTTATGCATGTTTACTTGTGCTTCTATCTTAATTAGCTCCACCATAGAAAAGAAATCATAAGGCCAGTTGTAACTATAGTCTATTTCTTTTGTTCTCCCGGCTACCTCGAACTCAAATTTAAACCTCTTGTCGTCTAAGCTGTCGCCGTGCTTGGATGCGACTTTGGAAAAGTAATTTTTAATAGCCTTTTGTTTAACCTTAAACACCATCCACTGTAATTTTGGTGGCATTCCGTCCGAACCCAACAGTTCTTGAGCCAAAAGGCGGTGATTTATAGAAACTTCTCTTTCCTGCACCTGGTCTACGGACTTGGGCGGAAGGTTCTGCCATATATGAACCAAGTCATCTTTGTCAAAATCGTGTTCAAACTCAAAAACATACATTGCAAATGGTTTCACATGTTTGCATGTGATAAAATCCATTCTAGGTGGTAAAACATAATTTTTCAACTTAGTGACCATATTCTGAACAGAGTTATTATCGCCTAACTTCCCGGCCATTGCGGCCCTAAATGCTTTTTCCGGTATCTCAAAAAACTCTTTTCTAGAACCCTTCTCTATAAACGGAACTGCTATAACTGCCTCTTTTACTGTCTTGCTGGTCGCAATTTCTCCAAGTCTTCTGGGGGCCTGGTCTAGCCCAAGAAGGTCAACAAGCGATTCAACATCGCCATCGTTGTAATACGCGGTGCCTGTGGCTTGTGGATGGGCGGCCATCCAGTCTTGCGGAATGTCAGTTACTTGCAGAAAGATGCCCTGGTCTGGGGATTCCGGAGGTAGGCCAAACTGATGCCACATCCCTCTTGGCACAGACTCTGAGGCATGTGTGGGAATTGTTAAATTATTTTGTAAATCGACCAAGGAATCCCCAAAATTAAGCATCGGCGTTTCCCATTTTGGTTGTATTACATATGCTACGTGATTCGCATCTGGATCGTCGCTCACTGTAATTGGGTCACCCGTAGCCGGGTCATAGGTAACAGATTTTATCCTTGCTCTACCATCAGTTATAATAGTGTCTGCTAAATTTAATATATTATTTCTTAACGTAGTGGGTACAGTGGCAGCACCATCAGAATAATAGCCGCCATTGTTGCCTGGGTGTGGGCCAGGGCCACCTGCCCGGTCAAACCTCAACTCTAGAGTACCATCGATTCCTCCCAAGATCTCTGCTAAAGTATATTTTTTTGTTTCGGTGGCAGTAAACTGTACATCAAGCCACGCCTCCCCGTGATAATACGGTGGAGTCGCAACCCAATTATAACCGCTATAGCTGTCTAGCATTTGTTGTGTGTAGGCCCCATCATGATCAGTACCTGCTGTAATTGAATTTCTACCGGTGACCGCGTGGAAGAAAGCAGATGGCCGGCTATACATCGTAAAGGTTTCGTGTAGGTCGGTTTGCAGCGGGTTGTCTTGTGGGAATTCTAAGCCAATGACACCAGCAGATGAAGAGCGTGCTATGTTCATGCTACGATACATTTTGATACGCATATTGTATACGCTTCCACTAACAGCATTACCGAATCTTGGATCACTTTCGGGTAACGAAGTAATTGTAGTCATGTTACCTTGCGGGAGGAAGAACTCTGGTACTTCGCCAAAGAAATTGTGAGCCATCATACTATACAACGGATCCCCCCGACCATCCCACGAGGCTGTTAGGTTCAGAGACGCACTCGGGTGCGGAGCCATGTCTATCAGTGGGACTCCAGTGAGATACTTCTCGGGCTCTAGCGCTGCTTCAAAGTCTATCATCCTAAACTTGCTGCCATTTGCGCTAGAACTGATAGCGTAATATGACCCAAGAGTCTGTAGACTATAGCTTGCCGTAAGTACAGGGTATGGCACCCCAATGCCTGACTTGATCGAGTTGTAAACAATCCCAGGAGCGAACATGGGCTCCAAAAAAGGCCTTATTTTAGCATTCTCATAAGTAGAATCGGCTCCAGTATATTCAACATGCTTAGCATAAGAAGAAGAAAATTGCGTTGCCATTTGGAGTGTTCTTTCAGCGGGGTAAAAGCCGTCATAGGGCAAAAACTTCATAAGGGCTTTACACTTAAGAGTTATTGAGTGACTTGAAGCAATCCCAGTATGATCCTCCTTAATGACATCGAAATATTTCAAAAAATCACTATTTGTGTAGACATTGTAAAACTGCTCTTGTGTGCTATCGGTAGGATAATCTGAGGACACTGTCGCCCCAAAAATATCAAACGAACCAGTATTCATAGCATGAAAATCGCCACTATTTGTTGATATGTAATAAGACATGTGGTCACTGATGCGGAACTCCGGGATAATTGAATAATCTTTATTCCTTGCCCGCAACTCATCTGCGTAGTCACTATATGAATCATATGCAGGAACTTGCCTGTTTGCTGAACTTGTGACAAATACTCCGTTCTCCATACGGCCAGCCATATTGCCAGTTTGCCATTTGGCGTTACCACCGCCAACATTAATAAACCCAAATATTCTATCACCAGTTCCAGCAGCCGCGCCTGCATTTGTTATAGAGATGCCAGAACGCGCTGTTGCAGATGATGTTGTGGCGACCCAATGCTTGAGGGCATAGAGTGCCGAAGCGGTTAGCGCTGTCTTTGTTCCAAAGTGCCCTTGGGTAGAGTAGTTCTGAAGCTCTCCCGTGGGGGTAGAGGTAACGTTTTCAGCTTTTAAATTGGCCTCAGCAGTTGGAGTAGCCTCCCTAGAATCCATAGCCCATATACTATATCTGCTTAAGCCTCCAAAACTAATTTTATTTGCCTTGTTAGCAGTTCTGGTTGCTCTGTCAGAGTGCCAGTAGTCGATTGTATAGCCCTCTCTTTGGCGAATTCTGTTGTCATACACATTTCTCTCAGCAGGATAAACCGTCTCCGCGTAGGAAAGGCCAATAAAGTTATCATACAAATCCTTAACTTTATCATAAACTTGCTGCTCCCGGTGGACAGGAGCATAGTTTTGATTTAGTTCTTGACTGGAATAATGGCTGATGTTATTGCCATAACTAGAGGCAACGTCATAGTCACCAATTGTCTGTACTATTGGTTTATATTTAGAGATAATTGGTGATTCCCTAAATTGCTTAAAACTACCATATCTTTGTGCTGGTAAAACTCTGCCTTCAGAAGTATAGGACTGCCTGTCAGGTACAAGCACAGAAACTATGTGACTTTCTCTAAGTGCTTGTGCAACAGGATGTTCATAACCTCTTATTTGTTTCCATGTGCTGTAGCCGTAAACATAGCCACGGCTGTAGAAGATAGCTGGCGCAACTCCTCCAATGACACCATTGCCCCCGGCGTCGGGCAAGAACCCTATAGATTGGTCTGCGTCTACATCCACCTTGACATAGGGGCTATCTATTTGCCCAGCATGCGTCCCCAAGGGGAAACCTAAAACCTGAGCCGACGCAGATACCGGGTCTCGGATTATGATGCCTAATCTTGAAGGAGAATCAACCAACCCTGTAGTGGCACTAGCGGAGTAGTCACTCTGCGAGTTAAAAGTAATTGCGTTTACATAACCGGCAGAAGTGGAAACTTCAAAGTCTCTTGGTGTATAGCCGAGCATTCTTCTTCCACTAGCCCTCGTACCGCCAATAGGAGTTGACTCATATGAAGAACTAAGCCAAGCATACTGCAAGTCACTCTGCGGGATAGGGCGAGTCATAAACATGTTATCATTGACAGAGGCAGTCGCAACAGTCCCTGCGTCACCGGTAAAGGCGTTACTATATTCTATCTGATTAAGTGTGTTTCTATTTACCTTATGAAAGTTAGCAACGCCAGAATAGTCTGCCGAAGCTACTGTGACCCCTGGTTTAAACCCAAACTGCGAGGTCGAGGCTGACAGTAGAGTTCTAAGTGGTGCCCTGACTACTAGATTCCTAAAGGGTAGTGCGTTATATACACTAAACTGCAACGTCGCTACGTCCAAGCTGCCGTGAGATGTATCAGGGCCACCGGGCGATGAGAACCTTGTTGTCATCATATGATTAGAACCCGAAGGGTGTAATATTTCTCTATCTGTGATGCCGTCAACATGAGTAGAAGTTATATTTGTAACTGCAACCCCTTCATTGGCAACGAACTGGCTGTCCCCACCAACCTTGCCTGCAACCTGCACTACTTCTCTAATCTTTGTGTAGTTGCCTAATGTCTCACTACCAGTGGTTATCTGTAGGTTTTCAATATTAACTGGTCTTTTAACTTTTACGTTTCTCGTGAAGACAGAGTATGGCCTTGTTGCACGAGGCCAGAGACCGTCATCCATACTCTGGAATCGCATAGATGTTGAGGATTGTTGTGCAAAAAAGCTCTCTGCTCTAGTTGAAGCATCATCGGTGCCATCTGATACACCTTGGTGTCTTGACAAGAAGCCTCCCACAAACTTTTCAGTGAATGGGGTCTGCATTGGAATCTCCCCGCCTAAGTGGTAAGACTCGAATGAGTGTAAATTGACAGCCTGGAAGTCAGCAAAGGTAGTGTTGTAGCCAGTATCTAGGCCACCACTCAAAAACCTCACAGGATGATAATTTTGTAGCTTCATTTCATTAAACGGAGGCCCTGTGTCCGAATAAGTGAAGTATCTCTTGTGCATGGGGTGGATAACATCGTTTATGTCTCTAACAGAATCGCTGTCTCTGGTCAGGGTAGATACAGCATCTCCGTACCTTTCAGTGTATGAGTCAATGAAAGCACCGGGTCTGGTCATTGGGGGGAGGTTCACACCACCATGTATAAATCTGCGACCTGTGCCAAATCTTGACACCTTATCTTCCTGATCAACCTCAAAAGTTATCTTGACCGGAGTCGCCTTTCTTCTATTTCTTGCAAACCTCTTAGATGCTATAATGGCTGCTCTAGTTTCGTTTACACCTGCATTACTGGATGAAAGAATCGGGTTAGTGGCGTCTGCATACTTCCAAAATATAGTATTGTCCGCTTCATCGTTTGAGATTGGTGCCTGCGTATACCTATAATTCGGTATCTCTTCTGGAATAAACTCATGAGCCCCAGCGATACCCCCAGCCAGAAGCAGGTCCGTTCCAAGTCTCCCGGCTTTTAACCCAATAGTGGGGAACTTGTTTTCATACTTAGCTCTCTCAAGAACATGGCTTTCAACCATTGTTCTAATATCCTCAGATGTGTTCGCAGAGGCAGGTATTAGCTGGCTTAATATAACTGATAGTGATGAGTCTATCCACCTATAAAAATCTACATATTTGTCAAGATCTGGTGTGTTCTCAACATTTTCAAAGAACAAACTTCTTAATTTGCCTAAATCTTTATACTCTTGGCGATATCTGTTAACTGGTTCTCCAATTAGGTTGTTAAAGCCAACGATTGTTGAGAACATATTAAGCATTTCTTCTGACACAGTTTGGTACATGCTCTTCTCAATTGCAAAGAAGTGGTTTATTGTCCTACTGTCTCTGGTGAATGTTTCGTCATCAAAATCAAGTATTCGAGTCATGTCCTCGCCTGTGACTACCTCTGGTGGCGTTGTAACGGCTGTCTGAACATATTCCACAGCCACAGAGTCAGTACTGCTGGCAGGAAAGAAGAAACCTCTGCCTGTGTATTGGTTACCCACGGAATGCCCAAAATCACCCCGGTATCTAGTTCTTCTACCAACTGAACCAGAAGAGAAATCGTTTACTAAAAATTCACCATTGGCATCCGAGGTTGCTACGTCATCAAGATTCCAATGCAGGGCTAAAGTTTCTATCCTAGGGATATCCTCATCCTCTAGGTCTGTATCATACAAATACGCGCTCTCATAAGGTCTTAGGAGGCCATAAGAATTAGTATTTTTAGCGTGTGCAATAACTTCTTCATTGCTTAAAAAAGTGTTCCAGTGGCGTAATGAAGTAGCCTTCACATCTGAATCAGTGACGACTGACCCAGTAAAATTCGTTCTGTTAGCACCGACATAGTATCTTCTTGGATTTGCTAAATATCCATTGTTGGTGCTAGATTGTGCCAAGGTAGAGTTAATTGTAAATTCATTCTTTACAACACCAAGTTCTGTGTTGACTCCATACAACTCAAACACGACATTAGACTCGCCGGCTGTGCCAGAAGAGCCGGAAACTCTTTCTGCTGAATCTTTTTTGTCAAGATAAGTTCTTATGGCAAAATTCCATTTTGTGTCATCATACGCATTCTGATAAACGCTGCTGGTTACAAAAACACTCTTGTTCGGGTTTTGCAGAACAAAATAAACATCTTTTGAATTTTCAAAAGTACGAACTGCGTAGACTTGCAAGCTTCTGTCCGCTGCTGTGCTATAGCGTCCAAAATCCTGTAGAGCCCTGGAGGTATTGACTCTGTGATATCCAAAGACCGAAGAGCTTAAGAAATCAGTCGAAAAATAATTCTGGTCAGTTGGGTTAAACTTCTTTGGGAATATAACTTCTATCTCTGCTGTCGATGGGTTAGATGAGCAAGAAAGATAGGTAACATCCAAAGTATTAGCGTTAGTGCTTGATGTTTGGTGTGTGATTGTAGCGCCAAACCTAGTAGGGTGGTTAAAGTCAGCAAACTTTCTTCTTGTAACCGAGCTTCTAAAGTTATCACGAAGCTTGTGAGTTATATTGTTGCCATACAAGTTGATTTTTATTAGTTCGTCATCTACTCCGTAGCATCGTATAATGTTCCTAAAAGATTTCTCAGTTCCCTTAGACTTGTAGATATAAACAAGATTATTATAAATATTTTGATAGATTAAGTTCTTTATCTCGGATAAGTCTTTTTCATAAAGTGCAGTCTCGCTTTGGCCCTTAAATTGTTCTAATACATCGGCATCAACAAAAATTTCTGGGGCAAATAACCCGCTTGATTCTAAAGACCTGTTTGAAAACGGGTGGGGTTTGTGACTAGAACTGATATAATTAATATTTTTTAGTTTATTGACCTCTTTGATCTGTGAGTGGAGAGTGTCAAAATAGCTTCCCATTATCTGGGTTAGATTTAATATCTCACCACCCTTTTCTTCCTCCTCTTCGATAATCCACGAAGGAAGGCTATAGTATATGGAAGAGTTGTTTTGATAGTCATACGAGGAGCCGTCAAGAACAAGTTCTGCCCTCTTAGCAGACACTAGGGGGTGATCTGCATAGATGATGGGGTCTTCTACCTCAAAAGGTGCTGCACTGGCCGAAACGATTGCAGAGCCAGAGTTTCTAGCCCCAGAGCCTGGGTAGTTGACCCACGTTCCATTAGTTATCCTACCAGAATAGTCAAGAACAGTGGAATCTGTCGTAGTGTTGCCGACAGTCCCCTCGTTAAACTTAAAGTATACACCTAGCTCTGTATTAGCTATGTCTGTATTTGTGCCACCATCGACGTGTCTAAAATAATTCTTTGCAATCTCTTCGTGAGTCCTGGACGCCTTCCAGTACCTAAACTCGTCCATTGAGCCAGAGAATGGACTGAACGGAGTAGAGTGAGCAGCTTGGGCGGTTGCGTTAGCGCCAGAAACTGGGGTCTGCCCCGCTCCAATATGAGCAATTAGGGAACCAGTTATCTCTCCAAGAGCAGCGATAGTTGTATTGGTCTTGGTCTCATGTAAGTTACCATTGACATAAAATTTAGCCTCTAGTTCGGAGGAGCTAGAAATAAACGATAAAGCTATATGATTCCATGTATCTTTTAATGAAGCAGTAGTAAATGTTGTGCCACCAAACCCAACATCCCAAATGTTTGAGCCCGACCCCAAGTGGACTCGAATTGGGTCTTGTCCAGCAAGAGAGCCAGCCTCACTAGACGTTGCGAATACTAAAAACCTTCCGTAGCCAGCGCTCGATGACACTGTGCCGTTCCACTGGTCATACAGTACCTGGTTAACGGGCAACCCACCCCCAACCGGCCAGTCACTGTTAAAGTTTACCCAAAATTCTGTAGTGACACCCTTAGACAAATCAAACTTAAGATTTGATTCTCTCGTGCCCTGCTTGCCAAGCGATAAAACACCTTCTGTGTCATAGATGCCTGAGTCGTAAATGTTCGATGCACTGAACTCTGAGTGTATGGTACTACCGACCATCCCATTAGACGATGTATGTGGGCCACCGTATATCTTAACATATTCAACTGTTGAGGCACCACTAGTCCACCCAGTTTTTGTTGTAGCACTTGTAAAATTCGCTGAACTTATTGCAGTGCCATCGGGATCATCAGCAACAGCAAAATTGCCGTAGCCAGTTGTAGTTGGGTACTCGTTATCAAAGAGATGTAAATCTAGATAAGACGAGTTATTAAAAAATTCCTGTTTCTCGGCACTAGAGCCATCATAGGGGTACTCATTAGTAACTCTGTCAAAAGCTGTTTCGTAGTACTTCTTTGCGGAACCATACCGAACAAAATTTGATGCTGAGGCAAAGTCCACATTTGGCACAAACCTGTTCTTATCCGTTACTTGAGCACGGATATTTCTGTACGACTCGGCGTCTTGGCCAAGGGTATTAGGATCAACCGAAGAAAGTACTTTGTAGGACTTTCCCTTATCAAAAAGGTTCTTACTGCTCATTTTTCAACCCTGAACTTAAATACCTCGGGCTGTTCCACCCAGTCGCCAATAGAATTGTTGTAGTAAGTAAATTTGATTCCATACATATAGCCTTCTCTAAGCATTGACATATCGAGATCAAAGTAATTACCCGACATATCATAACTCATAGCCGTGTGAAGGTCGCTTCCCGTGCCATACGGTACCACATCAAGTTCATCGATTACTCTAAACACTTTATAAGAGCCGCTTTCTATTTCTGTATTCTCGGCTACTCTTGAGGCAACACTATACACTGTCGGACACCAACCCTTAGTTCTCGTATAAACTCTAAATCTAGCTGTTTCTGTAGTTGAGTAGGCAGATTTAAGATTTGTAATATTTGTCACATACTTGTCTGACGGGGCAACACTATAAGAATCTAAGGTTTGCGGTGTTATAGATCCTGTGTGGTACCGCACAGTGCCAGGAGGAGCCTGTCCCACCCCACCACTAAACCACACGTCGTATACCGTTGTTAGAGGCGTTGTGGCAGCCGTGAGAGCGACACTAGCCGTGTAGATGCCAGTGGAGGAGTAGGAGCCCGTGACGACCGTGTTACGGCTCGCATGAGTGACATGTGTGCCATCCACAACTAATAACAGTTCACTCCCGGAAGGAGCCGAGTTATCTGCGGAGCCAGAATAAAAACTAACGTATATATTCCCAGTCCCAACATCAGGGATATTACGAAGCTGCCCACGGAAATAGTTGTATAGATAAATTTTATTTAAGTTCTCGTCGGCAGTAGCCAAAGAACTACTATAAATGAAGTTACCTCTATTATCTCTGTCCCTAGAATCCCATCTTGCCTCCAGCACTGGACGCTTAAAGAAGAATTCAGAGCTTCTAGCAAAGAACTTTTTAGTATAAAACGACCTAGACTCTGACGCATGGCTGGAGGACACCATAACGCCGACACCATAATTTTGCTTGAGCCCCATGTTGGTGGCAGTTTTGGAATTTGCCGACGAGCTTAGCCACTGCTCGACAAGAGTTGTTATGTCAATTTCTAAATCTTCTGTGCCGTCGTCAAAATATTGTGTGAAAGACGAAGACAAGTCTGTGTCGGGGTTCGCGTAATCGCCACCAGCAGTGGTCCAGGCCGCACTTCCTGTCATATTTATCCAGTTGGACCCCGTATTGTCTTGCGTGGAGTCTGAATAGCTTTCCATGTCTAGTCCGTAGCCTTCTTGCCAATCTCTTGAGTTAGCGTCGGAACCCGTCACAGCCTTGACTTCCATATAATAATTTTGCGGCAGGGTTTGCCCGTGATCTGCATTATACATCTTGAGGTAAAACGATACACTACCACTGGCTGGGATAACCCCATTAGTTCTGTCAGTAGCCATAGTGGTTGTCGGAAAACTAATAAGAACTCTAGCTTCTTCCGTAGTGAGCCCCGACGAGCTAGACGCTTGGCCGTAAATGGAAAAGACCTCTGAAACGTCAGATAGGCCCATGTTGGATGCAGTCGCACGAGTACTTAAGTCTGGCTTAAAGGCATTTGTGATTGTGTTGTCTTTTGAAGCATAGTATCTCTTAATAGCCATTATGAAACCGCTCCCTTAATATCAGTATCGGGAAATTTAATTTCCATAATTACATTCTTTGGCACCGAAATATATCTACCATCGGCAGATGTAGCCTCATCTATATTAAACCTCACCGTCGAATACCGCGATCCTAATTTTCTTTTAATCTCGACCCTTTTAGCGTCCACAACACCCTTAACTTTGTTGAGGGCACTATACATGCTGGTTATGTACAAGGGCTCCCCGATATAAGGAGTTACAGCAAGTACATCTCTAATCGCCCGGTTACATTCAGTGAGAACTTGAAACTTGTTGGACTCTTCATCCACAATAACTTCAAATTCAACTCCGATATTGACTATCTTAGCATCTAAAATATCTATTGTGTCACTTATCATTTTATTACGCCCGAGCCAAGTTTTAACATTTTCTTTTATTGTAGTGTTAGTCGCTACAAGCTTGCCACGACTATCTTCCGATATTAAATACAAATTTAGATTTCTTCTGAGAGAATCGGGGTCTCTTATTATTTTACACCTCTTGACAGAACCAAAACGCTCTGGCATAGAATAAACGAGCGCCTCGTAATCTAACTGAGTAACCGCCCTATTCTGTGTCGCAAAGAAATCAATAGTTCTTCTTTTTATTTCCTCGGAGGTGGGCAGCCTAGTATCGCCAACTATAGCGTCCTCATTGAAGGATTCAAAAGATGAAAGAATGTCATTTATTTTAGAATCCGACAGGGAAGCCCGGTCAGCGAATTCTACCAAAGGCATCACCACTTTCGTTACAGAACCGGCAGCTGCGTTTACATTTGCAGCCGTGTTTGCTCTATAAGTTATGGTTAAGGTCGTATTAGCTGGCGCTATTCCAAATTTATCCGTGTTTAGGAGTCGGTAGGGGTCAAATGATTTGTCCGTAATGTAGTCTCTCCCGTTTAACTGTAGGACGACGTTCTTTGGTTCTGCAACCGAGGGTGTCCTAATCTCAGCCGGGCCACCATAGCCAAACTGTAGAAAGATGCTATTTTGCTCCCTTTCGACGACGAACCTTCTCGGAACTATATACGGCCTTAATAGAGACGGGACAGTGTCTTTATTATCGTCTTTATTAATTATTTCTTTATAAACCGTATTTTGCGAAAGATGTTCTACTTCTAAATATTCATTGCCCTCAGAGTCTACAACAGAAACAATTTCTGACATGTTGTTCGAATTGAGCTTTATCCTTCTGAACCTTTCGAACCCCCCAATACTAATGCTTTCAACATCAAATATGCCGGATACGATCCTCCCATAGGATCTAATAGCATAGTGGGTCGGCAAGCCCGTTGAAGAGTCTGTGCGTGCAGCTACAATTTCGTTTGACGGGTCGTCAAACCTAACTTCCTCGTCTAACATAAAAGTGTTACCGGAGGTAGATGAAAGTTGAGTTCCTTTCTTTAGCATCGGCAAATACGCTGTGTCGGGGCCCAAGCCCGATGCCGAAGCCGGCACAATTACATATATGGCCACAGTACCAAAAGAAGATGGGTTTGCTTTAAACTTGTACCCCATCTGACGTGCAAGCCTAATGACGTTATTATACTCAATCGCAGAATCCATGTATGATTCATTAACTTGATAGTCCAAGTAAAAAGATAGTATATCACCAATATACGCAACTGTATCTAGCATCAAGGCCCCGAATGAAGCCTCATTGAAATCCTTAAACGTATCTGGATAGTACCTTTTGGCATGCTCTATCAGATCATTCTTGATACTATCAAATTCTCTACTAGTGTATTTTATTGGAGTTTTACGTGCCGGCATATCTTTTACTCCTGACTCTTATTAATTAGTGTTAAGTTTTAATTTATGGGTATTTCTAAAGCGTCAGAAATGGCTAACTTCTTTATTATATAGGAGATCCTAACTCCTAAAAAATTATCAGATATATTTGAACTGACATTTTGGGTGCCAAACTGAACTTGGTCAATCTGTATGTATGGCAAATACTTCTGTGTTTGTTCGCGTATCCGAGCTTCTATCTGACCATACGTGGCAGGCCCGTTATTTTCAAATAAATAAGATCTTATACCAACCCCAAACTCAGGATCCATGATTCTTTCGCCTGGGCTGGTGAGGACCAAGTTCTTAAAATTCTGCCTAGCGACCTCTTTTAAAGATGTATTGAGTGTGTAACCATCATCGGGGTCAAGAGTTAGTGGTAACTTAGGTGAAAATCCAGCCATATTTAATCCTCCTTTTTATCGCAAGGTGGGGGCCTCAAAGAACTCCATTGCCACCATTTTATGCCAGGATCAATATCAGCGTTTGGCCCCATATTCTCAACATAAACCTCAGATGGACTCATAAATTCTTTATCCCTATAATCATAACTAGTATAGCAAGCAGCTTCTAGTGTCTGTCTTGCAGACCTTTTAGTATTCATGAAAGAATTTTTCATTCCCTCGTCCCCCCTCCAAGTGTTCATCCCCCCAGATTTGCCAAAACCAACCCATCTTCCACCACCTCTCGGTTGATCTCCTCCGCCAAACAAATTGGTTTTGGCTGCCCAGCCATCATCCACTCTAGCGAGTGACGGGACAAAAGTGTTGGCACAATAAATTGCCATTAAGTCCATGTACTTTGGAATCGGGAAGCAATGCTGAAATAACATCTTATACTCGGGTGTTTCAACGAGAAGGCACACTAAACTTTGCAAGTAATCGCTATAAAGTTCGGGCTCGTAGTCTACATTGGACAATAGTATTTCAGCTGAAGCTAGGGGCACCACGTTTTTGTATAAATCCGAGAAAGCTTTGTGGGTATATCCAGTTTCATTTGAGACTTCCTTAAGGGAACCTGGGGGTTGGCCGGGCGCGACAGGACCACCCCCAAACTCAGATGCCAGTCTACCGGCGTCTCTTGCAGCTTCCGGTAGGAAAACTATCCTAAGGCCAAAATATATTTGGTCTTCCTCTGCAATTCTGTTCCCTTCCCACGCCGCACCTGCATCAAATATATTGGCTACAAAGCCAAATTTCTTAATTGCGGTGGCCGCTGGAGTATCTGATCTAGAGACGATGTACCTCTCCAATACAAAAGGAGTGTTGGATAACAACATTGAAGGAGTCTTGCCATCATAAGGGTGGGGATAGGGGGCACCACTTACGTTTGCCTCGTAATAAGCCGCCTCGGGCACATCAAACGGTCCCTCTTCTCCCCCTCCTTCGATGGCTCCCCTTAAGAATAGTGGACTTTTAATAATTAAATCGTTCACGTCTTTGTTAGCGGGGGTTATGTATTTGGAGAATATCCCAGTTGTTCTTTCATATTCATCTTTAATGTATCTACGTAAAATAATCTTACATTTTGAAATTATTGGAGATTCTGTGAACATAGGCCTCCCAGTTGGAGTAACCCCCAAAGATGTTTGGAAAATCTTGTCCCAGTTCTCTTTCCTCGATTTTGCAATCTTTTTAGCTGCAAAGAGGCCAGTCACCGGTCCAGCCGGAACATACTGCCAATTATCTTCGATGTATTGGGCTATATACTCAACGGCTTCTGTTTCTTCGGGGGCTGAATCTGTTATAATGCCGGCGTTGACTTTAATTGCATAATTCTGCACCACTTGCTCCAAGAAGAGCCACCAGTAATCCTCGTATTTTTCTACAAATCTCTTACCCCGACCAACATCTTTCATGCCCGATTCCATCTTATCTATGACAAATTCAGCCAGCATATCACCGTAATTGTAGTCCGACAAAGCAAGATACTTTAGAACCGGCAGAGATTTAAGGAGGACCTCTACAACATATGTTCTTATAGTTGCGTATATAGTACCCTCAATCACCCCCAGAGAAGCACGGCTTAGGTGTCTATCGAAAGGTTCCTCCCTAGTGTCACTCATCCCGTCAACCTTAAGCCCGGCCCTAGGGTCCTCATTAATCTTAGAAGTAAATTCTGAGCAAACAGAAGCCAACGAGTTGAACTCTGGGAAAGTTACAACCTCTGTCGCTTCTTCACACGGCTTAAACTCTGGTATTATCCCCTCTGCTATCTTTAGGTAGCCCTTGGAGGCTGGTGGCTTTACATAAAACGGCGGGTTACCTTCAGAACCACCATACCTAGCTACGGAACCCGGAATATCGCCCTCGTACTCCTCACCAGAATCGTGGAAGTATATGATCTTCGGGGGGGCCGAGGTATCAAAACCATAATTAAACGGTGAGAAGTCATCGCCCTCCGCCGCCACCAACTCAGCTACAGCCTCTAGAATATTTCTATTTGTTCTCTCAAACAGCCCCTGCATTGGTTCTTCAGCCGAGTTGTAATTACTTAAAAAGTGTTCTACATCTGGCACCCCGTCGCTGTCACTGTCGGTACCTCCCAAAATACTAGAAACTTTCTGCTGTACAAGTGCCTGGAAACTAGAATCTGGTGTAGATAAGTTATCAATGTAATAATCGGACAAGAAAGCCTCTTTGTATTCTGCCACAGCCGAGTCTACCGAGGAAGCTATATCAAAATATGCTATGACTTCTTCGTAAGGATCCCCACCTTCTTCCCAGTTTTCATTTTTCATGTTTACGCGTAGTCTGTGGCCATCCCATGAGTGTTTTTGTTCGCCTGTTGGGGGTTCTGTCCAATAATCATAACTAAACGTGTACTGCAAGGAATCGGGG
>Ga0098061_1000200_pt1 | contig 26617 bp, 22 predicted proteins | sample 22_taG_FD_92579 | JGI IMG/M metagenome (GOLD analysis project Ga0098061, IMG submission 92579) | Marine viral communities from the Subarctic Pacific Ocean - 22_ETSP_OMZ_AT15343 metaG | ecosystem: Environmental > Aquatic > Marine > Oceanic | place: Subarctic Pacific Ocean | collected 2015-01-20
CTGCGACCGGATGAACTGCTTGTGGCTCATGTCGGGTTTGACCTCTTGCACGGGGCCAATAAAGCCTGACGCCCCCAATCTTCTCGCAACCTCTGGCGTGACGGGAGTGCGAGTCATCTTGTAGTGAGCCTCCGCAACCGAGTTCAGCTCCTTGGCAACCGCAATGATCTCCCCCCTGAAAGCCTTGTTCGTTTCAAGGCGCTTAACTACATCGGCAGAGACCGTCTTGTATGTGGTGCCACTCTTGTTCTTCCTCGTGACTGTCCGAATGGTTTTCAGGGCAGGCCCAACACCAATACCAGACTCGCGGGCAGCGTCGAGGAACGCCGCGAGGCGCTCAGGCGTCACGCCTTTATCAACAACATCCCCAGTCAAGCGCCCCCATGTCCGGCGGAGCCATAGGTCGATGGTCACAGGGAAGTAGTTCCCCATGATATTCTGAAGGAACCCTTGCCCGATCTTCGGGCCGAAGATAGCGGCCCCTTGCACCACCTCATTCTTGGTGCCTGAGATGTTCACCTTTCGGCCAAGTGTTCGTGAGATGGCTGTCTCCAACTCAGAAACCTTGAAGTCTTTCTGCAAGAATTTACTAAGACCTTCAAAACCAAACGACTCAATTACTTCGTTAGCCAATTGTAGGTTAGAGGAAATTGAATCAGCCTTCTCGCCGTAGACCTTGGTAGGATCGAAGCGCCCATTCTCACGAAAGAATGTATACTGCTCGTTGGCAAACCGCGTATTCAAAGAGACACTCAAATTCTGCGAGGTGATCGCGAGGGCCATCCGCATGGTGAGATCTGCGGCGGCGGCAGGATTATCCGCCTTCTCGAAAGCGGGGAGAGCCCCCGCCAAATCGCTGTCCGCAAGTTCTGGGTGGATGACCGAAGCCACCCCCAAGGCCACCTCGATGGCAGTTGAATACCAGTCCGATGCGTTCTTCCCGCTCGCGTGGAAAGCGGCTTCAAATTCCTCCGTAGCCAATTGCGTGATGGTCTCCAGTTGTTCGGGGCTGATATTAGAGCTGTCAACTCTCTGCCCCCAGAACTCCAAGGCCACTTGCTTCAGGTAGTCCCCAACGTCCTCGTTCTTCCTGATGCCCTCTGAAGGATCAGGGACGCTGGTATCGGAATAGAGGATATTGTGGGCGGACATCGGAGCCTTATCAGCAGTCCTGTCCTGATGCGCCGTGCGGATTGCCGAATGCAGCAGCTCCGCTGTGTAATCATAGGTGGTTATATCAGCATACGTCGTGACCGATGATGCAGGGTTGCCCAGATCAAGAACCAGTTCGGCAGGTTGCCTGACAAAACCCATCTCGATAGCGCGGTATTCATGGATCAGTTTATTCAGGGCCGCGTCCATCGGACCCCCGAACTGCGTTCTACTCGCAGCAAACTTATGCATGGCCCCGCGCAGATAACGGAGAAGCATTTGCAACACGTTGGGCTGCGAGGACCAAAACTCATAGTCCTCTTCAGTAGTGTAACCGCGAAGAACTTTCTGGAGGTTCATCCGAAGTTTCTCTTCTATCAGGATATACTTCTCGCGCGCGACCTCGTTGGGGTCATCTGAACGTAAGCGGGCCAACGAGTCCTCAGCGGTGGCCTCTGACCCATAATACTCGCGGGCTATACCCTCAAATTCTTCATCGCTAACGGACTCAATCACCGCCAAAATTTCCCCATAATCTAATGCGTTGAAGGATGCTGTGTGTCCTATTTCCTCGCTAATAATGGATGCAATCTCCACGCGCGCGGACACGGGGTCCTTGCCCGCCACCCTATCCAGCATCGCCTGTGGCGAGATGTATATGGCGTTCTCATCAGAACGGACATAAGCCACAGCATCGGTGGCCTCTAAGTCCACCCGAAGTTCCATCCCGAAGGGGACGCGGGACTTGAGGAAGTCCATCAACTTATAGAAAGTTTCCGCGTCTACAGGATCATCTAGGATTTCAACTTCCTCCCCAAGAACATCCTCAATGGCGTCACGAACGTCGGACTCCTCCGCGACAGGGGAGCGCAACGTAATGTCAAACTGAGCGAGCTTACTCTGGCGGTTTGCCGATTTGAGTTTGACAGCGGCGCTGTGTGAAACACTAGCAGCCATCGCCCTCATGTTGGTGGTGCCCGAGCGGAAGGTGGACCTCCCAAGGTCTACGATGTCGCGCAGGGCGTCCGAATATTGTCGGCTCTCTTTCCCAGTGAGCTTACGGAACATCCCAACGAAGATGTCGCACAGCTTCTTGAATATGTTCCGTTTCCCTTGTGGCGAAAGGTTAACCACGTATTTCTGGAAGTCAGGGGACAACAGGAAGTGCGCTACAAATTCATCCAAGTTCTCCAGACCGTCCCTTAGCACAGCATTAAACTCGCCACTGGCGTTATATTTGTCCTTAGCTTGTGTGAAGAGCCCCTGTAACCGAGCCTTGGACAGGCGTTGGGTTGGGGTTAATTGGGCATCGGGCTTTGTCAGGGTGTCGGATAAGAAAGCGTGGACGTATTCTTCCAGAAAGACGTTCGTCAACCCACGCCCATTACCACTGGCGAGGTTGAGGTAGACGAGGTGCCTCCCGTCCGCCATCTTGTAATACTTGCCAGCCTCTTCCAGATTGTTGGAGTCCATCACGAACTCCACGCGCTGGATAAAAGAGGGGTCCTCCAACAGGAGTTCGGCCACGAGTTTGTGTGAAGGGTCGTCGCTTGTCTTGGCAATCCTCCGAAGGGCTTCGACGGCAGAATCGGGATCTCCGCTGACCAGCCCAAGGCGGGCAACGTCCGCCGAATTTGCCTCCCGCATGATCGGGCGAATGGTGTCGGTGATGTGCGACCGTGAAGTCCGCTCCCTGAGAACCGCGTCGAGCGACTTTACAAACTGTCGGACGCGGGCTTGCACATTGCGGAGGTTTGGCCTTGGTCTGTCCCCACCAGCCCGAAGACCACCTAGAGTGGGTGTCTCCAAATCGGCCAACATTTCAGGAGCCCATCTCTCGATCAAGCGGGTTACTTCTTCAACCACTTGCGGGTTATCCTCCAGAGTGCCCTCAGTGCGATAAGTCAGCGCCGTGAGATAGAATGCATCTCGCAAGACGAGGCCCGCTTCAAGTCCCCCCGACTCCAATTTCTGTTTGAATCTCAGGACACGTTGTCGTGAAGTATTGTTGCCTGTTCCTATCCAGTTCCCAATCAGCCCCATCAGGTCCTCAGCCGCCATGCCCTCGACTAACGCCCGATTAGCTGGCGTGGGGCTAAAGACAGAGTTGTAAGCCAAGTCATTCAGGGCTGCCCGCAGAGTCTCATCGCTCTCGATGCCAGCTATAGCCGCCCCGACAGTGTTGGTAACTACAGAATGCAAGCCCTCTGCACTCACAGAAACGTCGGGGTGGAGCCCACCAATATCACGAGCAAACGATTCGAACTGTTGGGGGTCGATCCCTTTGGGCGTAGACATCGCGTAACCGAAGCGGTCGTGCCCCTCCAGTTCTGGCGTCCTCACCTCTTCCGCCAAAGGGAGGGATAGCTCTTCCTGCGAGGGGAGGGACACTGTGGCGCTGTTTCTTTTGTGGGCTCCTCTGGCTTTCTCTTGTTCGGCATAACGAGCGCGAGAACGCTTCGCAATCATGTCCAGAGAAGGCATCGCGTCCCCCCGAAAATCTTTGTAGTTTAATATGCGCTGCTCGATAAAAGCAATAATGGTCTCTTCCGCATCCAGTGCTTGGTATGGTTCGACATCTACAAAGGGCAGCAGGGTTCTGGCCACATGATCAACGGGAACCCCGTCCATCATTTCCGCCATAACCTTCCTGACAGCATCTTTTGGTCTGCGGCCTTCCCGACTGATGGCGTAACCTTCGGGGGCTCGTTCCACGAGTTTCCCACTGAGGAATTTTGCGCGGAGATCAAACAACCGAAGAAGGTGAACAAACTCAGAGACAGTCGCCCCAGCGGAAATCGGTATTGTATCGTCTTGCAACAAGATGCCATCACGGCCCTTGGCAATCATCGCGCGGGCAGCCGGAATATTGTCGGGGTCGGGTTCTGCGGTGGCCGCCAACAAAAAGTCTCCAAGTTGTTGATCCATTTCCCCAAAAGATATTCGCATCCCCGAAGTCGCCATCCCTGTTTGGGGGTCTATCGGGAAGACTGTCTCAGGATAAAGTCTATTGTTTGGTTGCCTGTCTGCCCTCGTAAATGGAATGTTGTTGAGCCTATTAACGTGTTCCAAGTTAAGCTCAGATGATTCTATATTGTGAACTTGCGTAGAGGCGGATTCCAAAATCTTGCCAGTAACATCGGGGCGGACAACGTCTACCACCATACCGTCCTGAATCTGGATGGACGGGTTCCGTGTTGACATGTCAAAACCCTCTGGGACCTTGACCTGAAGATTGTGGGACAACATCTCCGCCATGACGATAGGGTCGTTGTTGAAGATACCGTATCCATTTGCGTCAATAGCGCCCTTGATTCGCGTCTTCTTCTTTGTGCCCGTTTGGGCATCAAAAATCTCGCGGCGTTTTGTGCCCCTGAACATCTCACCGTCAGGAGGAACCTCGATGCTCGTAACAGGGTAATAGCTATAGACACTGGCGGCCATGAAGTCAGACTTCGCAGCCATATTCTTTGTGGTCAAGGGGAGGCCATACATAGCGGAACCACTAAACCTGAGTGGGAATCCTGAGTCTCTGGCGAGGTTGCTCACCGCCTTGGCTTCCGCTTTCTCTTCGGGAGTAATTTCCCCCGCCTTAGCGAAGGGCTCAGTGGATATGGCAATCTTTAATTGCCCCGCCCGAGCGGTTACTTCAAACGGAAGTCTGGTGTAGGGCCGGGGCTTCCTTGGGGGCGGCCTTTTTTCGGGCCTCCCTGCAACACGGCCCAAGGTCTTCTTCAGCCTCTTATCCTTATCTGTCTGTCTGGCGGGGGACGACAACGTCGGCGGCTCTGGCGTGGTGTCGTCTTGGGGTTCCATCTGCTGTAAGCGAGCAGATTCCCTCTTGATAAGATCTGATTTAGAAACATTAGAAAGATTAGAACGCTCCCCACTATCGAGCCCGCCGTAATCAACTTCTGCAAAGAATTCCCCTTGGGTCGCGGGGACGTAGTTCTCCAGATTGAGCAGCCCCCCGTTTGTGCCCAAAGCAAGTAATTCTGCCTCCCCTGTAATCGAAGATTCGGGGAGTATACTATTTACCGTTTCGGGATCTGTGTTCTCATTGAGTTCCTCCAGAAGCCCCGCCGCGTCGATAGTCGAAGTGCCCAGATCTTCGGCAGTTTGAAGGGAAACAGTAACGCCCTCCTCTGCCACATCGGCAAGCCTGACGCGCCCCGACTCTGTTCTTACGGGCAAGCGTCCTTGAGCGCCCGCTGGCTGGTCTCCTTCATACTCAATTGTCTGTGTCGTAGCGGGGGCGGTGGGCAGCGGTAAAGCGCCTTCCCAATCGGCGGTGGAGGGAGGGAGGTCGATTCCATTCTCTTCCTCCCATGCCTGTTTCAACTCATTAGCCTCCAGAGCGCGCTCTGCCGCGTCCTCATCAGACTCTCCTTCGACAGGTTCTTGCAAAGCCAAATATTCTGACTTCATCGCGGCCAGAGACGCTGCCGCTTCGAACGCAACAGGTGGAACAAGCGATCCAGTCCCCACAGTTTCGGCGGTGGGCGCTCCAGTTGGTCTGGTTCCGCCCTCCCGAGAGCGGGCTCTGGTTCGGATCTCTTTGCGAATTTCCGCAGCGGTCAAAGGGCTGCCCGTCGCTTCCAACCTCGCGGCTACACCTTCAACATAACTTTGTTCAAGGGCTAGAGCATGGGACATATCAAACCTGTTAGCCTTAACCATGTCGCCAACTCGCTGGATAGCGGGGACGCCGCCTCCCAGAACACCACCGATGGCTCCCGCGTAGAGAGATTGTGTAATCCTTTCGAGCATGGGCGTATTCTCATGCATGGCGGCGTCCTCAACAAAAGTGCTGATAAATTGTTGCAGTCCCTCTTCCTGAAACTCGTCTACGCCTCCGCGAGCCACTCTGGCCAACAATGAATTACGGGCCAACCCAAAGGTCTTGTAGGAAGCCAACTGCTTGGCGAGCTGCGCTTTCATCGCCGCCTTCACAACATCATCCTTGATCCCCGAAGTATTGGCCATAGAGGTCATCAATGATTTTATATTCTTAAAAGAAGCCCCCTGTAAGAGGGCCGACTCTACACCCCCGCGCCCGAGGGCACTGAAAGCGGAGGTGATGAAGCCCGTGATAGCGCCTGTGGTTATGGCGGCCCCCAACGCGCGGTCGTGGATTTCAGCACGGCTCAATGTAGGATCTTGCTCACTGAGAGCATGGAATATAGAACCGTATGTAGCCGCCCCAGAACGGGACGCCGCTGGGACAAACGTGCCTACAGCCATCCCAAATTTCTGGGCCACAGCACTATTATAAGCGCGGATGGCTTTCATTGCCCCTTCTTTGCCGCCCGTCTCAACCGACTCCTTAATTAGATTTCGCGCCAGCGCGGAAGCGGCGGCTTTTTCAATCCCCTCTTCGGTGGTTGCCCGAAGCGCAGAAGTTGTAATGCCTTTTAGGATGCCCTTGGTAGTCAGCCGCGCTCCCTGCTTGGCCGACATGTAGGCAACTCCCCCCGCGCCCGCCGAGACGGTCGCTAGAACCGTCGTCGCGGCAACATCCACGGTCATGGGTATAATGGCCTCGCCAACATCCTGCCAAAAACCGAAGTCGTCCCCAAAAAGATTCGCCAACTGCCTGCGGTCAGAACTGGCTCTGGCAGATTTTACGAGAGAGTCCTGTGCTTTTTCTGACTTAAACACAGTGGCGGGGACCAGAAGGATGAGCTGCATAAAGGAATCAGATACAGACTGACCTAGTCCTTTAGCCCTCTGGGCAAAGGCACTGTAGTTTTCTTCGTCTGCCAAGAATCCTCCCAAGATCTCGTGGTTCTTTTTGCCTTCCAAACGGCCTTCTGTCAGGGCGTCGGCCCAGTCGTCGCCAACATCTGACTTCAATAAAAGCTCACTTGTATCGGTAAAGGTGGCTTCAAGATGAGCAACGCGAGACTGCTTTAACCTGCCCTTCAACTCGTCAGATATGTCGGGGCGGGCGGCCAACATCTTATCGAAGACATTTTTATTGGCCATCGCGGCGGGGTGGACAACCGGACCAAGGAATCCATATGTGCGTATATTCTTGCCGACCTCGTCGTCTTTTTCGTGAAGCACAAACTTCTTGTTCTGGTTGGCGTCATTGAGAACAACCTGCTTATAAGCCGCAGAAATTTCTGAGAGGCTGAACAATTCATTCTCACGCAAACTACCAGACTCATTGAGCTTTCTCTGAAGATTCTTAACCGCATCTTCGATGTAAGTGTTGCCCGCGCGGGCGATGGCCGCCCGCTCCTCTCTTTGTTTAGCAACGGTGCCCTCCTCCCAGACTTCCTTGCCCACTTCAAGACTTCTCTTGGCAGCCAAGAGAGGCCCAATAACAGGGATCGCGAGGAGTTTCAGGTAGCCCTTATTTTTCTTGCCCGCCTCCATGAGAAATCCGACCCCGTCTGTAATGTCCTGACCAGAGTCGTCCAAAAACGCTTTCCACCTTTCATCATTGTCATACTCAGACTCAGCTAGGCGGGTGCCGTGGCCGTTGATTTGAAGTCGCAAAGACTCGTCTTCTGCCGCGCGCGCGAGGATCATTTCGGTGGCCGTCTTCAGGCGCTTAAACTTAAAAACGGGAGTATTCGTGCCCGCTACAAGGGAGAGTTCTTCTTGGGCAAGGTAGGCGTCAGCCATTCCGACTCCCCCCACCTTGGACGCCTTAATGGCTTCAGGCACAGACATCTTCAAGGCAAGGTCCCCCGCAATAAATACGGACTCGCCCTCTTCCCCTTTAACAAAGGCAAAGGGAAGCTCGTTGTTACGGACCATCAGCTCTTTGACATCATCAAATCGCTCTTGGACAATTGACTCTACCTGCGTATGGGACTCCTCAAGTTTAAAGCGGGTCTCGTCGGCTATGTCTTCCCTAGTATCAACAACCTTCTTGAGAGCTTTATAGCGTGTGACAGTCTCCCAGTCAGCATCTTCGTATCCGATGGTTGACTGGATCATGTTCACCTTCTCATCAAACCCCAGCTCTTGAGGTTTGTAGAGATCATTGAAAAAGACATCGTCTTCAGCATCGGCCACGCCCTCCTGAACAAGGGAGGTCTGTAAGCCGCGCCGGATATCCCCTTCAATTTCCCGCGAGTAAGTGTCCGCCCCAATGTAGGACTCACGTAAATAATTGGCATATTGAACCCGACTTTGAGTCGGGTCTAAACTCACATCAGCAGACCATTCCGAATAAGGTTTTACATCTACGGTTGAGATATCGGCACCCTTCTTTTGAAGGCGGAGTTCAAGATCGGTTAAATCGGACAAATCAGACATAGCTGAAAAGGTTTGGGCTGTTATGGATTCTACTGAGGAGTGTTGCCGAAGAGATTATCTATAGATTTATCTCCATCTTTATGCGCTTTTATGCGCGGCTGAAGATCTCGCACGTTGCGATAAATTTGTCGGAGGGCCGTCTCAAAAAGGTCTTGGGTGTCCGCGCCCTCAATTTCACTCAACGGAGCGTCGGGGTTGAGGTCGTAGACCATTCCTTCCAAGATCGCCCTGTCATTGGGTTTGAACTCAAACCCCGAAGCCACTTTGGGGGCCTTGAGGGTGCCCCCTTCTTTCAAGGACACTCCCGCAAACCCTTCCTCAATCAAGCCGAGGCTCTTGAGAGTAGACTCATGTCGTAGCATGCGAGAAACCTCGTCCTTTATTCTCCCCTTCTCCACTTCCGCCTGAGCCATCTGGGCTTTTATGTCGGCTTCTTCGAGGGCCGCTCTGGTCTTGGCGTCGTAACGATCACGGGCAATCTCAGAAAACTTCAGGACGCCCTTCTCTTGGTCATCAATAACACCGTCAGCTTCAGCTAGCTCAAGGTTGGCGTCATAAGCACCATACTGTCCCATCGTGTGCATCAGCCCGAGCTTTCTCCTCTCTGCGTCGTCTCGCCTCTTCTGGGCCTGCAGGTCCGATTGCACAGAACCAAAGGCAGAAGTAAACAGGCTCTGTAAAGCTGGGCTGTGAGGGAGTGCCCCTGCCATGCTCCGTTGGTAAGCCCCGATCTCCTTGGATCTCTCATAGGCATCTAACGTATCGTCTACTAGGATCTCGTCCAACCGCGCCGATACAGAAGGAAGGCGGCCCATAGCGTCGGTCTCTTGTTGGGCGCGCCGCTTGGCCGTAGCTAAATCCAGTCGGGATTTTTCAAAGGATAATTCCTGTTGCTGGAGGTTAAGAAGGTTCTGCGATAGTTGTAACGATTCCTTCTGCAAAGGAGAAATGACCTCTGCATAATTACGGCGGAGTTGCCTGTATTCAGAAGCGCGCATTCCGCCGACAGGAAAAAACTGTGCACGAAGAGGGGCGATGTCCGTATTGAAATTAAGAGCCATGATTAAAGACCACGATTAGGTGTGGGTAATACGAGAGGAAGCCCCGCGCGCAAGACCCCAAGTGGGTTTGGCCCTACCAATATTAGAAACAGGGTTTGGCCCAAGCCCCTGATACTGGACTGCCCCGCGTGGATTCTTATTGAGGGCCTTAGAGCGGGCCTCCATCACTTTGCGGGCATAGGCGTCTGTCTGCCGAGCCATCTCTTGGTTGCGCGCCATCAGATCCATCGACTGTTTTTGTCGTTCTTGCAAACGACCGCGATGTTCTTGGGTCATAATGCTTGGCTCGTCGAGCTTCTGTGCAGCGGCAGCACCAAACATTTTGTTAGCTTCGCCCATCGCCCCCGCACGGCGCAAGGAACGAGCAGCACGGCGCATGGCCCCAGAACGGGTCCCCAACTGAACAGGGGCTTGTCGCAGGGAGCTACCGGAACCAAGCGGTTGGGCAGCGTCTCCACCACTTTGTCTAGCAACAGCGGCATCGTAGCCGCCCTGAGAACCGAAGTCTTTTCTCCGTAAACCACTCTTAGCTGACACCACCTGTTTCGCGGCAGCTTGCGCCGACTCGTAGTCTGCTGTAGGCGCAGCAGCGTATGCCACAGGTCTCTCGTCGCCGGGAGAGCCATAATCGGCCCAATCCTCAGTGCTGAAAGGGTCTCTCGCGGGGAGAGTGCCAGCAGTGGGGGCGGCGGTTGGGGGCGCTACGGCAGGAGGCGCTACGGTAGGCTTTATCTCGACAGGTGCCCCAGTAAAAGGATCGGGGACAAATTTTTTCTTTTTCTTACCCCCCTCAGCAAGATGCTCAAGAAGAGGGTTCCCACCATATGGGGAGATGCTGGGTGAATTGCCAGTTCCAAAGGTTAGTGCCACACCCCATAAATTACAGATTTATAAAGCAAATGTCAACGACAGCAACTTGAGGGGCGGATCGGGGAGGAGATTCAAAAAGTCCTAGCTAAATAACTGTGGTCTTACTGAAGACTTCTATAAGACCACACTATTCTGAGGGGGACTTTTTAAGATAAGAGCGAGGTGTCTGGGTTTTGCAGCGCCGTGCCTAACGACTTGATTGTAACCCGTTTCTTGAACCCCGAACCCTGATCCTCTTTTGGTGGATCAATGGCCACGAGTCCCAAACGCTGGCGGGCACAGTCCAGTGCGAGGAAGGCGGCGTCAGCCAAGTCAGGGCTTCGGCCAAACCGTGACTTGAACTCTGGCTTGGATTCAATTTTCACTTTAAGGGACCCCGTCTTGACCATATCGTAATTACGGGCACACATCTCTTGGGCCAGATCAGAGCTGATCCCATAGACCTGTCGAGTCCTCATAAGTTCCTTACCCACAAACCATAACTCAGAAACACGGTTAACGTAGAGTTCTAATCCAGTCAATTGACTGTTCATCGAAACGCGCTTATCGGACGCCTTCCCACCGAAGGTGACCCGCATGAAATTCGGAGACCACTCACCAGCCAGCACATCACAAAACGGTGCCCCCGCTCCGGTCGAGTCCACTGCGACGTTTTCGGGGCTGACCCCCTTGCGCTTACAATGGTCGACAATCTGCTGGACGATCTGATAAGTTCGGGGCACCGCTTTATTGGCGGCATCGTCATTAAGGTGGATTGCATCGGTGAACTGGCAGACGTATTGCCCGTTCTTGGCATAGCCGACCTCCGCTATAGAGAGGATTGTCCGGTCGCCCCCGTTGGTGAAGGCGGGGTCAATGCCCGCCACCCGTGTGGGCTTATCTGCCCACTCTACTTTTCCCATCGCCCCACTCTTGGTTATCTCAGATTCGGCATAAATACCTGTCGTCTCGTCACTGTCAAAAAAGATGGCCCGAATCATCCTCATGTAACCCCGCGAGGTTGCCCCCAACAAGAGGCGGTCCTCTTCCAGTTTGACGGCGGTTGGGAGCCAAGGATACTTGGTCTCGCCTAATAGTATGTTTGGGCTGCGCTCCCCATCCAGACGGATATACTTACCGCCCCACTTGGTATCCCAGTCATCAGCGGTCTGAATATCAATGGAATCCCAACCATTCTTCGGCTCCGACCAGACCCCAAAGGCGTCAAAACGGGAGTTAGGGTTAGACATCCCGATCAGTTGGAAGGACGGGTTCTTGGACAGGTTAGTCAAACCCGCATTCAGGATAGCCTCTGACAACTCAGCCAGCTCGTCACCAATCAAAATCACCCTTTTCTGCTTCATTCCGATGAATTTACCAACGGCCTCGCGAGTCTTACTCTTTTCAGCAGCGATGAGCGAAAGCCCTGCCCGCTCGATCAAAGTCTCATTCTCATCGACATAGGCTGCATTGCCTATTGAATCCCGAATCTTGATCGGCGCACCCTCGACCACCGACAGGAGAGATATAACTGAACCCCATATCCTTTTCCGTGCTTCGCGCAACGTGGTTGAGGTCATCAGAACCAGCGTGTCGCGCGGTTGCGACAACCAATTCACTATCCCCCAAGCGGCCATCGTGTGGGATTTTCCAGACGACGCAGACCCGCCAATTGACAAGTATTTGTTACGCAGGGCTTCACGAACCATCCTTTCGGCCCAAGGATGTCGGATCATCATTGGTTCGGGTAGGTCCTCGTGGTTCCACAACTCGTCACACACCCTCCAAAAATAATATTCTTTCGCTACAACTTTCGGGTGGTGGGCAAATCCATACAACAAAGCTGTTAGAAGGTTGGTCGGGGGTATCAACAACCCGCCAACATCCATCTTCTTGGTCGTTGGATCAATACGTGGTTCTATTACGCGCTTGCGCTTGTTAGGGTCTGGCACCATTATGAGCTGGATGTAAACCTACTATTTATATCATGGCAGACAAGAACGAAGGAAACACCGAGATAGTCCAAGAGGCGTTAAGCCTCACGGCGCAGGGCATGAGCAACGCTGCCATTGCCAGACACTTGGGCGTCCATGCAGGAACAGTGCGCCGTTGGTTTCGCAAGTTGGGTTTGCCCCCCAAGAAAGCGGGGTTCAACCTGCCCGAGAAAACAGAGGACGAGGACAAGCTGAAAAAGGATCTGGAAATCCACCTAGAGGACATGACACAGCAGGCCGCGACCGAAGCAAAGCTCTCTGCGTCTAAGGAAGAGGACAAGGTGCTTGCGGAGATAGCGGAATCCCAGAACTCCCCCGCAGCAAAATACCAGCATTATGTAGCGGCGGCGGGCATAAAGTTACTCAGGGATAGCGTGAGGAACATCAAAGGCCCCAAGTCTGTGCGAGAGCTGTCTGAATTGGATCAATTGATCCGGCGCAATCTTGGGCTGAATGCCAAGACAGGCGGGGGAGCGAGTCGCATGCAAATAGACATTTCCATCCTCAATAACTCTAAAGCAGACAAAGGCGGCGGGTCCCTCGATAAGTTGAAAGACAAAAAAATAATCGATGTGGATACCGGCGAAGATGTGGGCTGACAGATTTAGCATCAACTTTGACGGCCCCCACGACACGGCGGGTTACCACTCGATAACCATACTGGAGGAGCTGGCCGACGCTTTCTTAGGCGTTTTGCACCACCCCAACGGCCCCCCGATAGCTTGTTACAGCTACTCGATGGCAGCGGCCATAATAGCCCACAACCGTAATTTATCCCCCGCAGTAGCATCAAAGTTTGTTGACTATCTGGCACAAAACGCTAAGGGAGGGTCTGCCCCAGCTTTCCTAAAAGCCGAACCATGATGGCCAAATCTTCGTTTTTTCTACCACTTTTGGCCACCAATAACTTAATCTTGGACAGTAGCTCAATTGGTAGAGCATCGGTCTCCAAAACCGAGGGTTGTGAGTTCGAGTCTCGCCTGTCCTGCCTCCCCACAAAGAAAAATGGAACACGAAAGACTCCTCAAAATACACGAGGAAACCTGTAAAAAGGCGCTGGAGATCATGCGCCAGAAGAACAACGACTATTGTGGGGGCAAGGATGCCTCCGCGTCGGAGGCCCTAGCCAATTTCAAGGCGGCGCGGATTCTGGATCTGCACCCTGTAACCGGACTCCTGCTTCGTGTGCAGGATAAGCTCATGCGTATTCGCTCGTTCGTGGCCGATGGTGAATTGCGCGTGGTTAATGAGTCAGTGGAGGATGCCTGCGATGATATCGTGAACTACGCTATTCTTTGTAAAGCTCTGTTACAAGAAGAAGCAGAGAACAAGAAGATCTGAATCATGGACCCAAATATCATTAGAGAAGCCCGCAGGAAGAAGTGTGCCAGCGAATGCCGGAACCTTGCATCTTGGTTAATTGATAGAGCCAACCTGATCGACAGGGAATTGACCGATGACGAAAACACCTTGGCTATTCTGGGCAAGCATGTTGGGCACATGAGATGCTGCGTAGACAGAGCTGGGTGGAGCGTGGAAATGGAAGAGGTAGTCCATGACACCTCCCTTGAAGAGCAATGATCGTTGGTATCGACAATGGCTTGGACGGGGGGCTGTGTGCAATATCGCAGTTCGATGGTAGCCTCATCGGCAAGATTGCGATGCCATGCCAGCAGCGCGGCGGGAAACGCGAGATTGATGTTCTGAAGGTCAACAACTGGTTATTGAACTTCAACACTCCGGTTGCTCTGGCAATAGAGGAGCCGTTAGCACATGCAAAAAGTTCGCAAGCTGTGCGGTCGATGGCTATCTCCTTTGGCAAGTTACTGGGCATGGCCGAGTGCAAAGGTTATGACGTTGTCAGGGTGAGCGTCCAGAAGTGGCAGAAGAAAATGCTGGGCTTCGTCCCCAAGGGGAAGACCAAGCAGGCCGCATTGGGAGTAGCCCAAAGCTACGAGCCTTCGGAAAACTGGCTCAAGAACAAACGCTGCAAAGTCCCCCACGACGGGATGGTTGATGCGTTCCTGATAGCGCACTATTACCGCGACAGCAGAAAACAGTTGACCTGAAGCGGCCCCGCACTCAAATTGTCCCCGCACAGTGTGTATGCGGTGCATAGGGGCGTTGGCCGTGTCATTTGGGACAATTACGGTCAGCGCCCCTTACACATTCAACTTTTTTCTTGTTTTACCTGCGGGACAGTGGTAAAGCAGAGTCAATGCCTCGATACACACACCCGCAGCACATCCAGAGCTTCTTTGAGAAGCACAATATCTCGATAAGCGCCAAGCCCACCACAATCCAAAGGGGCATAGAGTCGGCGGAATCTCTGGGGTTCAAGCACAATACCGCCAACGGGGGGGACATCGTTGTCATCACGCCCCTCCAGCACCGGAAGGTTTACAGGGGCTTTGGCACCGCCCGCTATCAGCTATGCGCCATCCTCGTGCATGCGATGTTCAGCTCTGTTCTGCACTAATGAAAACATTGTTTTTAAGCCAGCTAGGAGCCCATGATTTATTCCTCCGGTGTCTATCGGCGGGGGATAATACCTGTGACACTTCCCACGTTGGGACTGGCAAGACCGTCGTCGGTTGCCACTTAGCACTTAGCCTGAAGCGGGCGGGCAGGCCCGTGGCTGTCATATGCCCGAAGTCTGTCATCCCCCCGTGGACAAGGGAGATGCGAGAAGTGCAGGTAGAGCCTATCTTCATTATGAACTACGAGAAGATAAGAACGGGGAAGTCTAAACACATGAGCAAGACGGGAAAGAAGATCATGCGGTGGGATCTCCCCGAAGGGACAGTTGTTTTGTTTGATGAGATTCACAAAGCGAAAGGCCCCTACACCCAGAACGCGCAGCTTCTCATCTCCCTTGTCCAGCAAGGGTTTCAAGTCCACGGTATGTCCGCGACAGCGGCAGAGGACCCTACCGAGATGCGAGGATTGGGCCTGATGCTAGGCTTCCACTCCCTTAATAAATCAACCGACAATTTGCCCAGTTGGTATTCGTGGATGACTCGTATGGGGTGCCACCAAAACGAATGGGGAAAATGGGAGATGGGCCGGAAGGGGAGATCTTACTTACCAGAGATAAGGGAAGAAATGTATTCCCACAATGTAAGTCGGCTTACAACAGACGATTTTCCAGACTCATTTAAAAAGAACCGCGTTATTATAGAACCTCTCTCGTTTAGAGACGCAACCAAGATTCAGGCGGCTTACAGGGAGGCTGGGGTAACTCCCGCAGTTGTGCAGAAATTTATCGAGGATGGCACGGTTGAAGACAGCGAACACACGCTGGTAAATATTCTGAAGGCGAGGATGTTGGCCGAATCCTTTAAGATTCCAGATCTGATTGAGATCGCGGAAGACCTTGTTGCCGAAAAGAAGAGCGTTGTGATCTTCGTTAATTTTTCGGATACGGCAGAGGCGCTCTGTCAAAATTTGAACTGCCGACGAATTGTCGGTGGGCAGACGGAGCAGGAGAGGCAGGAGGCCATTGACAGATTCCAGAACGATGAGGACTATACCTTGGTCGTAAACATCGCTGCGGGTGGAACGGGCATCAGTTTGCATGATGTAAAAGGCAACCGACAAAGGGTGTCTCTTATTTCTCCTTCTTTCTCAGCTAAGAATCATTTACAGACGTTAGGCCGAATTCACCGCAACGGGGCCAAGAGTGATGCCATTCAGAAGATCTTGGTGGCTAGTAACACCGTTGAGGAAGCCGTGATGAAAGCAGTCAACAAGCGGCTGAAAAACTTGAACAGTCTACACTCACCAGAAACAAACCATCAAAATGAAACTTAAACTACCCGAATCCATGCGGGCACACGCACGTTATTGCGATACCCGTGACACACCAGCCGCCTTTCCAGCGAAGGCCCGAGAAAGATTCTCAAACGATGAGGAGCTTCACGAAAACCAGCTCACCCAGTTCGGGGCGGCTTGCAATGTCCTGCCATCCTCCACCCCCCAGCGTTTGGGGTTTCATGCGCGAAAAAGTGGCAAGTGACCAAAATGAACAAGAATAGCCCAGACCATAGTTCCAGAGGACACGCTGAGTTCAGCCCATCCAGTCTCAAGTATGTTGCCGCTTGCGCGGGGTATGAGGGGAAGGATGGGACCAGTGCAGCCGCTGAGATGGGGACGCGCATCCACGAGGCTCTTGAAGTAAGGGACCCGTCAGCCCTCCACAATGAGGAAGAGGTCTCGCTCTACGAGCAGATCTTGGAGATGGAAGAAGGCTTCATGGCTAATTTTCCACCTGTGAAAGAAGAGCACAATGAGATCCAAGTTGATGTCGAACTAGATGGGACTGGGACATGGGGAACCTGCGATAGATTCCTGACGCTCGATATGCAGAACCCACTGCTGAACCCGCTCCCCCCGAACGATGAGGCTGTGATGGCTGACTATAAGACAGGGATTAGTATCATCGATCCGCCAGAACATAACTGGCAAGCCAAGGCTTATGTCGTGGGCGCTTTCCAGAAGTTCAAAGACATCAACAAAATCGTCTTTGTATTCTACGCCCCCCAGCACAGTGCTTGTCTGCATCACACTTTCCACAGGGCTGATGTTCCCGCGCTAATCAAGGAACTCAGCACCGTTATCCGGCGGGGCGAAGAAATCCGCCCCAAATGGGGTGGCGGGGCTCCCGAGATTGAAGACTGCACCCCAACCCAGTATTGCCGCTTCTGTAAGCATGAAGACGCATGCCCCGCCCTTGGCGGTCTGGTCGTTGAGGTGGCCAAGAAGATTGACTCTACGATCCCTGATGTGGATCTGGAGAACATTGACGACCCAGCGCGCCTGTCAGAGCTATTCAACATCGCCAAGATCGTGGAGAACTGGGCAAAGAGAATTAAGGAAAGGACTATTGCGGCGGCTAAGGACGGCGTGGAGTTAGACGGCCTCAAGCTCAGGTCGATGGGCAAGACCAGAAAAATTGTGGATAACGCAACCCTCGTAAAAATAGCAGACGAGTTCGGGCTGGGCGAAGAAACAGTTCTGGAAAACGCCAGTATCCCCCTGACAAAGATCGCTAAACTCGTTGCCGCAAAAGCGGAGCGGGGCGGTCGCAGAGAAAAAGAAACCAATTTCGTTGACGCTTGCGAAGACGCGGGCATTATTCATACCTCCGCCGAACGATTCACAGTTGTGAACCGAGGCTAGATTGGATGCCCCGTCATCGTAGGTGGGCACGAATCAATGGACCTCAGAGTTTGGCAGAGTTCTCCCCCATTGAAATCAAACTGCCAAATCGATAATACAAAACGAACAAACACGAAACCATGTCTACAACTAAAAAGACAACCAAGGAAGTAACCGTAATTGAAGACAACGCCCCTGCGCTCGTGGAAGCGAGACCCTCTGGCGTTCTTTCTCTTCCCAACGCATGCGGCATCGAAGTCACGCACGACGATATCGATGTCCCCCGCATAAACATCGTGCAGAAGTTATCCAGCATCGAGGCCCCAGTTGCGGCTATTGTTTTGGATAAACGGCACGTTCTCGCACACGAAGACGAGCCCCTGCATGTGACTATTCTCGCTGTGATGAAAGCGTGGAGAGAGAATGTCCCATTTGAATCCAATGAGATCTCTCGTGTTGCAAAGACCCAAGTGGAGGCCGACGAGATCCAGAAGGATAGTGACTACAACATGATTGAGTTTGCCGAGATCACGTTGCTTTTTAAGCAGCCGGATGACAATGAGGACGACGAGGCTTATTGTTTCCCCATTGGGGACAACAATTATGCTATGGGGCGCATCAATGTCCAAAAGGATGCTTACAGGCAGACCTACAAGCGGATCACGACCTTCGCCGCTTTCAATCCCAAGGCTCGTCTCCACGAGTATCAGTGGGTTTTCAAGAGTTCGCTGATCCAGAGGGGAGCCCTTGAGTGGTATGCTCCGTCCTTGAGCGTTACCAAGAATCGCCCTGACGAGGCTGTCGCCGACTTCATCGGAGGCTTTGCAGGGTAGCGTTATGAGCAACAACGAACTTCAAGTAGTATACGACGAGATGAGTCAGGAGCAGGAAGAGATCTCAGACGACGCTATCCTTTTGCTGGAGGTGGACGCCCTCACCAAGATGATCGACGAGCTTCAGGAGAAGCAAGACGAGGCAGCAGCAGCTATCTACAAACTTATCCTTGTCCGCGATGCCCTTGAGGGGACCATCAAGGCCAAGCAGCTCGCCTTAGAGTTGGACGAATAAGCCCAGCCACATGGCCCGCTCCAGCCCATCATTCCGCTGGAGCGGGCCTTTTTGTGTGAGACGATGGAAACATATGCACTCGATTATGAGACTTACTACGACCGCGTTTGCAGCATAAGGCGGTTGGGGACTCTTGGCTATTTTAGCCATCCTGAGTTTGATGCCTACATGGTATCCGTAGTAGGGAGTGACGGTTACACTTTTGTTGGGGCTCCCGACGACTTCGATTGGGGGATGCTGGAAGGCCAGACTGTCCTGTCCCACAACGCCAGCTTCGACGAGACCCTCTACCTGTTTGGCGTAGAACGTGGGTGGTGGCCCCAAGTCCGCCCCTTCGCATGGCATTGCACCGCCGACATGGCGGCTGCGTGTGGTCTGCCGCGCTCACTGAAGAACGCATCGGCGCAGGCGTTCGATTTGGAGGTGTCTAAAACTACACGGGACAATATGGCGGGCAAGAGGTGGGAGAATATGGCGGACGAGTTTCGAGAGGAGGTGAGCCAGTATGCCCTGAAAGACTCCGAACTTTGTCTCAGGCTGTGGGAGGAATACAACGAGTCATGGTCAGAACGGGAACGGGAGATAAGCAGGGTCAACCGCAGGATCATCCAACGGGGGCTGCCCATGAACGTAGACCTGTTGGCGAAGCAACTGGTTTCCATAAAGCAGAAGCTGTTTGAAGCCGAGCAGGATATCCCTTGGTCTGGGGAAAGGCCCCTCCTAAGCCGGGGGGCTTTCGACGACGAGTGCCACAAGAACGGCATCGAGCCCCCAGCCTCCCTCGCGCAGAAGGACCTAGAGGCTCAGGAATGGATCGAAAGACACAGTGGCGACCACAAGTGGGTAGAAGCCGTCAGCAACTGGAGGCGGGTCAACGCGCTAAAGAAAAAGTTGGAGGCGTTTGATGTGGCGACTATGGCCGATGGCCGCTACTATGGGGGGCTGATGTATTGGGGAGGGCACACCGGACGATTCTCTGGCGGCGGGGGGAACCTGAATTTGCAAAACCTCCCGCGTGAAGAATTATTCGGCGTTAATCTCAGGCACCTTATTCACGCCCCCGAAGGAAGGAAGCTAGTGGTGGTTGACCTATCGCAGATCGAAGTGCGGACACTCTGCTGGCTGGCGGGCGACAAAAAGACGCTCAAGGAGATCGCCGCGACCGAAGACATTTACGAAGCCTTCGCGATCAGGATGGGCTTGTGGGCGAAGGACAGGGGTGTCCTGAAGGAGATAGACCCTAAGTTACGACACAAAGTTAAAGCTATCGTCCTAGGGTGTGGTTACGGGGCAGGCCCAGAGACGTTCTCGCGCCTGTATAATATGCCCTTGGAGGACGCGCAGGAGGCCGTTGATCTGTATCGGGACAAATTGAAGATGGTCCCCAAATACTGGAGGAGCATTAACTCAAAGCTCCGAAACTGTTACGGCAACCTCCCGAGGCTCGCGTTCAAATACTCGTTGCCGTCAGGGCGCGATATTAACTACGGTGAAACTAAGCTGATCAGACAAAACGACCGCATCCACCATCAGGCCATAATGAACCGGAACGGTAAGAGGTTGCCGATGAAGTTGTGGGGCGGCGTGGTTGCCGAGAATTTATCGCAAGGATTAGCCCGAGACATATTTGCCGACATGCTGCTTCGCATCGAGGAAGCTGGGATTAAAATCATATTCCATGTGCATGATGAATTCATCATCGAGTGCCAAGAGGAAGACGCGCAGGACATTCTGGAATCTACTTTGAAGATCATGTCTGAGCCCCCTGACTGGATTCCAGATATCCCTTTATCAGCAGAAGGAAAAATACTGAGCCACTACCAGAAATAATGAAATACCGCTACCTGAAGAATCTCAGGGAGATCAGCGCCCAAAAATGCTCTGACCTGAGTAAACTGAAACAAACTAAACCATCTTTCTCATCCAAGGCCGCCTACCGTGATTGGTGCGGTGACCCGTCCACTGCCCACGTTTTCTACTCCGCCGTCGAAGGGCGGACCCCCTCCAAGAGAGTCAGCAACGATAACCCTCCCCGAATGATTTACGGGGTCGTGGCGGATTACGATTCTGCAATCAACTGGGCGTCTATCGATGACGACCTAAGCGTGAAGTTCAGCACTAACAAACCAACGTGGCGCAGCCGAACACAATCGGGTTTCCTCAGATTGGTGTGGGAATTCAAGGAGCCTGTCCCCATAGAGCCCGATATGTTCGACACCTTTATGAAGCACATGATGGTCAAGCTGCGCCTCGACAAGTGCTTTGCGGGGTTCGACAGCTCTTCTTTGCGGGCCAGTCAATACTTTGAGCTGGGGGAGGATTGGGTCCACACCAACGGGGAGCTAGACCCAGCCCTCGTGCGATCAGTGATCATAAAAGCGGCCTCTGAAAAGCCACCTCAATCCTGCGACACATCTATCCCCATAAGCGTGGTCGCGGCGGAGGTGGAGTCCCGGTTCCCCAGCCGTTGGGTGGGGGATTTCGATGTGGGGGCGCGGGGGCCTTTATTCTGGGTCGATGACGGTATCAATCGAGACGGGTGTCAGGTAGTGGAAGATGGCATAGTGTGTTACAGCGACAGAGCGGGTAAGGGCTTCATGTCTTGGCGGGATATCTTTGGCCCCCAATTCGTGCAGGACTACGAAGAGAAGAAGCTCTCTGGTTTGCTGGATGAGTATTGGTTCAATGGAAGAACTTTCTTCAAAGTCCTTTACGAGAGCGCGGTGGCAATCCCAAAGGAACAACTGATCCTAGAGCTTCGCCAAGCAGGATTCTCGCCCCGCCAGAAAAAGGGACAGCCGTTGTCAGAAGTTGACACAGCAGTCCTCACCATAAGCAACCAGAACAGGATAGCCGAGATTGCCCCTGTTGTATTCTCCAAGGACCGGGTGGTCAGCTACCAAGGGAACAGGATCTTAAATTGTGCCAACATCAACCCCGTCCAGCCAGATTCGGACGGGGGGTCGTCTCAGTGGCCCTTCCTACATAAGTGGCTGGGACAATTGTTCGTGGACAGCGGTAAGCGCCCCGCGCTGGATTACTTCTATTCATGGCTACAGCGGTTTTACTTGGCGGTCCTTGAGCGAGAATTTGTTCAAGGGCAGGCCCTGTTACTGGTCGGCCCAACAAACAAGGGGAAGTCCCTGCTCTCAAACAGGGTTATCAGCGGGCTGGTCGGGGGGTATGCCGACGCCTCTGACTACCTGTCTGGGCAGACTAAATTCAACAAGGATTTGGGCAGGGTGGCAACGTGGGTGATCGACGACACAACGTCGGCGGCTTCTTTCCAAGATCAACGCAAAGCTACTGAATTGATCAAACGGGCAGTGGCAAACCCGCGCGTCGAGTATCAAGCCAAGTATGCGGACTCTCTAAGTATCCCGTGGTCGGGGCGAGTTGTTATGTCTCTTAACATGGACATCAACAGCTTGGCGGTGATCCCGTCGCTGGACAGCAGCAATCGTGATAAGCTGATGGCCCTCCGCGTCAAAGAATCCGCCACCAGTAACTTCCCCCGCAATTCTATTTTGGAGAAGACTATCGAGGAGGAACTCCCTTTCTTTGCCAAGTTCCTCGTAGACTGGGAAGTCCCTGTTGAGATAGAAGGCGATGCGCGTTTCGGAGTTGAGTCGTTCATCGACAGCACTATTGCTGAGGCGGCTTACGACAACAGCAGTCGAAGCACCGTAGCGGAGCTGGTGGAGTTCTTTGTTAAGAGATGCCGCGACCTTAACGAGGACATGACTCACTGGCGGGGAACCCTGACCGAATTCCAAGTGGCTGTCCACGAGTTCAACAATGGTAGGAACGTCGGCCAGTCGAACAATCTGGAACTCGTGAGACGGGGGATGGCCACGCTGGAGGAGGCGGGCAAAAATAATCCCAACCTTCGGCAGGTCTTTTCAAAGGGGAAGGGCGGGGGTAAGCTCTGGGAGATCAATCTCGATTCTTCTTTCGACATTGACGTAATGACAAAAACGAATCTGGTCTCCGTAAAGACCTGATGGGCATGTGATACCCGTCGCAAAGGTATGTGAACCCAGTATTGTCGGTGCTTCCCTTCTTCTTGAAGTTCTTATCCTTTGTTGCGTTATACTGTGTGGCCCACCCTACTAACCAGACTTTCGACAGGTCCTTATGGACCCTAGTGAAGAAATAGATGTCTGCGTCAGGGTCCTTGCTCTCCTGCCTGTTTACAGTGGCTACATAGTTTAGTCGGGGCTTGGTGGTGCATGTCTTGGATTTAACATCGATCTTCTTGCCCCGAAAAAAGTAATCGTGGCTATAGCACTGCTCCCCGACATACTCAGCTTCGTCAACATAGGCACCAAAGGCGACCTCTCCTAGAAACCCAGTCATTCTCCCCACTCCGCGAGTGAATGAACTGGGGGGTATCCCCAGTGATTGGGATCTCCGAAAAGCCTCCGCAACATCGTCCTTATTAGGGAGGAACACTATGAAGCGGTTCTTGTGATACTGGAACTGGCTCTTAGTAGCCACTCTTCTTCTTGAGGACCTTGGTGTAAGGCACAGATAATTATTGGTTAAAGCGTTTAATGAATCTTTCCCACGCGGGGAAATAGATCTCATCCATGCACCGCACGATACTTTCCTCTTCGTATGACTCAGAATAACTAAGCCCTGAGATGGCAAGACTAGCATGGAGCATCTCGTGTCTTACAGTATCGTGGAGTTCTTTTCCTTTCAGGGTCTTGTCTACCGTGATGAGCTTCCTTCTGTGGGAATACATCCCATAGCAATCATCATCCCCCAGATCTCCCAGCCGGATTCGGACCCGAACCCCACCGATGGTTATGCTCTGTGGGATACTCATCCTTCTGCATAGTTAGTAATCGCACGGGCATACACGCCCGCGAGCCTCCCGCGATTATTGTTAATCATTTTCCACTCGTCTGCATTACTGCCGAAGAATGGTTCCGCGATGCAGGCTACGGGACGCACTGCCCTCAACAGATAACTTCCACGCTGTTTCGGACCTCGTGGCTTGATCCCGCGCGAGACCATCTCAGGGTAAGCCTCTTCCATTTCATCGCGGAGCGCAGACGCAAGTTTCTTGCCTCCTTTGCTGGTATGCCAGTAAAGCCACTCGTGGCCATTTGCAGACGGGCTGGCTGAGTTGAAATGAAGTTCAATGACCGCGTCGATGTTGTCTTCAATCAGCTTGCGGGCCAGATAGTTAATGGCTCCCGTATAACTGCGGGCGGGGTAGTGGTCATAGATCTTGTGGCTCCCCCGCAACACCTGAGATATACGGCGGACCATGTCGTGGTTGAAATCCCACTCTGATAGGATGGTGTCTCCTGTGGTATAGGCTCCTTGGTCCCCCAAGCGGCTATGGCCCACACATAATCCGATCTTCATTTCTTTAAAACGCGATAAAGGGACACCAGTCCCACAGTGATGCCTACAAATAGTGACCCAATACGGAGCCAGTATTCAAACTGCTCCTGCATGCTTGTAATGAGACCCAGCGTGGGAGCCGCCATGCCAACCAGAGAATCTATGATGCGGGGGTTTATCATTTCTCCCCGATGATAACGGCCCTCCGGTAACTGTAATCCGAATGGAATTTGTGCTCTTTGCGCCCCACCAGACTGCCCTCACAGAACTCGTAGAGTTGGCCCTCTTTAAGGGTCACTGTCGGGGGATCGTATAGGGCGCTCGCGTTCGCGCTTGATGCGTTGGGCAACTCGTTCCATGAGCAGCTTGTCAGCGGGAGAACCGCCAGCAGCCAGAGCATCAAGACGATCTTCAAGAGCGTCGAGGTGCCTGTCCCTTTGGAGCCTGATGTGTTCGATGTAGGCATTGAGCGCAGCAGTCAGCAGTTGGAAAAAGAGCTTCACTTAGATTTCGCACGGCCCACATTCAGGGCCAGCCAGCTAACCACCGTCGATATTCGGCGCACGATTTTGTTATCGCTCTCGTTCGGCGTCATGGTTGCAATAAGAGATGCCAGCGCAATAACACTGGCGGCAATTTGCAAAAGCTGCTCTGAATTTTCAGTAAGGTATTGGATCATTTTAGTAGGGGGTATTACATCAAGTTGGGGGTGTAGGCACCTACACCAGAAGGATCAAATTTAATAGCGGGCTTGGCGGCCCCTCGATGGGCGTCGAGCTGTTCATCGAGGATGACACGGCAAGCACCCCAATGGTAATTGGCTCGCTCCAAATCCGCATTGTCTTCGGCAATACTGCCCAGCATCGCATGCTTGATAGCATTAAGGCTGGAAGGGTAGACGATGTCCGTGCTATCGAGCAGCTTCTTGAATTTGCGTTTCAGGAGAAGGCGTATGATGGCCTTCTGATTACTGCTGTTGGCAAAACGGAACCTGCGGTAGCGGGCAACATAATCCGGTTCGCGGACGGTGGCTAACTTCAGGACGGGGTAGTGGATGATCTTGTTTGTGTCCGCGTCAACAAGAGTCCAAGTTTCAGAATCCGTGGAGCGGTAGAGGTAAATCTTATCGTCGTCCGTATCCACTCCCGTAACGCGGTATTCGGCATTCAGGGTTTGGTTATCCGCGCCGTCAGAAACAGGCCACCCAGTAAAGGAGATTATGTCCCCAACAACCACATCATCGGCGTCCGTAACAGGAACAGTAATCACTGTGCCTGCCTGCTCGATGGTCGTTCCCGAAAGGGTAAGGGTGGGGTCTGTTGTGTAGCCGCGCGGGACGGCAACAATATCAACATCTGCCGTCAGGTCGTCGCCTGCTACGCGAATCTCTGTCACATTCTGGACATCCGTGTCGCTCAAACTGTCGTCCGCCGAACCATCACAGCTTATATCCCCAGTCTTCTGCCCCGCCAGAACCTCATACAGCACAACAATATTAGCTGACCCAGACACAGAGGGTAAGGCTACGTTCGGAAACACGGGGTAAGCCGCTATCTGGTAGCCTGTAAAATCATCTGATGAGGCCAGTTCTTCTCTAGTCGGGACATACCCATCATCTACAATCCCAAAAGCCGCCAGCGAATCCCCACTAGCGTTCCGGCCCACCAGCCTGTAGTCGTGGAACTGGGCGCGGATAGTTTCGGGGCTGTTATCTATAAGGGCTGAAATGATGGATTCAGCGTGGCCGGGAAGGGTGAACGTGCCATCCGTATTAGAGATAACCCACTCGAAAACGAGATCCCGCCAGAGGCCCATTGCATAGAGGCGGGGGAGGGCCAGATTCAGTTCTTTTAAAAATTGGGCGCTATTTGCCCCTCTGGACCCGCAGGTCTCAAGAAGGGCGTCTTCAACCCCCTGAACGGTCAATGTGGCCATACTTAAAGCTACCAGATGGGGGGTCAGGGGTCAAGGTTCAGGGCTCTACACCTTAACCCGATCCAGAACGGTTGTTGTCCAAACCACGTCGCCAGAGACATTCTGGGTGATCTTATCGTTTTCGTTCACGGCCCCCAATTTCATCGCATAAGTCCCCTGCCACGGGGTGGGGGCACTCCCATTCCTACGATTCGTTGTAGCGTTCCCCATAGCAACCTCCCCAATATTGGACGTTGAGGGCGCACCCACCTGTACCCAGCAGTCTGTTATTTCACTACCGGCTGTCAGTTCAAGATCAACATCCCACACAAGATAGACATCCCCGTAAGAACTGAGTTGATGGTAGACGTTGGGGATCGTCGCGTCCATCGCATCCCCATCGTCAGCGTCTACCTTGGGAACGGTCTGGGTAATCTGGCTAATGGCTTCTTGGGAAGCCTGATCGCAATATGTAACTGTGGAGGGAGTGGTAGTAACCGTGTGTGATAAAATGGGTCGCGTTACAGGGTTGTGGGATAAAGTTGAACTTTCGTTGCCAGTTGTTGCCTCATCAGGGCTTTGGGCGGACCCCGATTCGGTTACTACGGAGCCTGTGTTTACGTCATCTGGGCCTTGGGCGGACCCCGATTCGGTTACTGTCGCGCCTGTCGTAGAAGTGTTTTGGCTCGTCGTATCCGGTGTGTCGGGGACATCTGTGCTTCCACCATGGTCGTGCCCACCATAACCACTACCACTATCCCAATTTATATCATGTTGATGATC
>Ga0098061_1000202_pt1 | contig 26468 bp, 32 predicted proteins | sample 22_taG_FD_92579 | JGI IMG/M metagenome (GOLD analysis project Ga0098061, IMG submission 92579) | Marine viral communities from the Subarctic Pacific Ocean - 22_ETSP_OMZ_AT15343 metaG | ecosystem: Environmental > Aquatic > Marine > Oceanic | place: Subarctic Pacific Ocean | collected 2015-01-20
AGGACAATGTATGGTTCAGACCAACCAGCGTCAATCCAAGATGGTCATAATTTAGTAGATTCTATTCGTAAAATGGAATTGATGGTTGGTGATGGTGTAAAGAAAGTTTATGATTCGGAAGTTCCTATTGCTGCAAAATTAAGAAAAGTAAATGATATTGTAGATTAATGTTAGTATTAGGTATTTCATCGTTCTACCACGATAGTGGTGCGTGTTTGATAGAAGATGGTAAAATAAAAATAGCGGTACAAGAGGAAAGATTTACCAGAATAAAACACGATAATAGTTTTCCTTATAAATCAATTGAATGTTGTTTAAATTATCTTGGTATGACACCTGATGATTATTGGGTTGATGAGGTTGTTTTTTATGAAAACCCAAAACTTAAATTCGATAGGATTGTTAAAACATTTATGTCATATAAACAACATAGGTATGATTTGTTTGGAGAAGTATTAACATCACAGTATAAAAGGTGGAAATTATTAAAAAAAGAATTTCCGAGAATTCGATTTGTTAATCATCATCAGTCTCACGCTTCAAGTGCGTTTTACCCGTCACCATTCAATAATGCAACAATAGTTACATTAGATGGTGTCGGAGAATGGGATACAGCTTCAGTTGGTGTTGGTATAGACAATAAATTAAAGTTAATCCAAACGTTAAAGTTTCCAAATTCATTAGGATTTTTATATAGTGCGTTTACTTATTTTTGTGGATTTAAAGTTAATTCAGGTGAATATAAATTAATGGGACTAGCTCCATATGGTAAACCAATATATTATGATACTATAATGAATAATCTTATTGATTTAAGAGAAGATGGTTCTTTTTCATTGAACTTAGATTACTTTGGTTATTGTAATAGTGATTACATGATTAATGATAATTTTAATAAATTATTTGATGGTAAACCTAGAAAGAGTGAATCGGAAATAACAAAACGAGAAGTTGATTTAGCCGCATCAATACAAAAAGTTACAGAAGATGTTGTATTTAAAATATGTAAAAACGCTAAAGAAATTACTGGACAAGATAACTTATGTTTAGCGGGTGGTGTTGCATTAAATTGTGTTTCTAATGGTAAATTGTTGAAATCAAAGATGTTTAAAAATATATGGATTCAACCAGCGTCAGGTGATGCGGGTGGTTCTGTAGGAGCGGCACTTTATTATTATCACAATGTTTTAGATAGAGATAGAGTGGTTAATAAAAATGATTCGATGAATGGTTCTTTATTAGGGCCTGAATTTAAAAATAAAGATATTAAAAAGTTTTTAGATGAAAACAATATAAAATATCAGTATAAACATAAAAAAGATTTAATGACTAAAATAGCTAAAAAGATTGATGATGAAAATGTTATAGGGTGGTTTCAAGGTAGAATGGAGTTTGGCCCAAGAGCGTTGGGTAGTAGAAGTATAATTGGTGATGCTAAAAGTAAAAAGATGCAATCTATAATGAATTTAAAGATTAAGTTTAGAGAATCTTTTAGACCTTTTGCTCCAATTGTTTTAGAAGAAAATATGAATGAATATTTTGATTTAGATGCACCATCACCATATATGTTACTTGTTTCACCAGTACAAGAATCTATAAGAAAAACAAATAAAAAGAATAAAAATATTGATGTTATTAAAGAAGTAAATGAAGTTAGGTCAACTATTCCAGCAGTAACTCATGTTGATTATTCAGCTAGGATACAAACAGTTGATGAAAAAAGACACGGGTATTTGTATGATTTATTAAAAGAATATAGAAGAATTACTGGGTGTAGTGTATTAGTAAATACTAGTTTTAATGTTAGAGGTGAACCTATAGTTTATACACCACATGATGCTTATAATTGTTTTATGTTAACAGATATGGATTATTTAGTTATGGGTAATTATATATTAGATAAAAAACAACAAGATGAGTGGAGTGATGATTTGAAAAATAAATATTTAAATAAATTTGAGTTGGATTAATTATGAAAATAATTTTAACAATTTTATTCTATTGTTTTTTATATCCACTTTCTTTAGTTTTAAAGTTATTTGGAAAAGTTTATGTTTCAAATGAGTATAAAACAAAAAATTCTTATTGGTCTAAAAATTATAAGAAGACTAATAAAATATCAGATACCAAGTATACATTATGGTAATAGAAATAATACTATCGGTTATACTAGTAGAGGTTTTGTTTAGAATAATTTATTATGCAATAAATAAAAAAAATTATCACGTTTCTTTGAAACTTAAATGGAAAGATTCTTATGTAGTTCCTCATCCATTTTTAAGTTTCAGTTATAAGAAGAATACAATAATAAATAAAAATCAAAAATTACCATATCCAATTCATACAAATAAGTTTTTTTCTTTTAAAGAACCATTGAATGTAAATAGTCTAGGTCACTTTGATGATGAGTTTCGTTCAAAGAAAGATAAAGTACGAATTTTATGTTTAGGTGCTTCAACTACAGCTAATAATATATCGGATGGTAAGAAAGATTATACATATCCAAAATTATTAGAAGAGTATTTGAATAAAAAATTAAATAAAAAAGTTGAGGTTTTTAATTGTGGTATTGGTGGGTGGACAAGTGTTGATATATTTATAAATTTTGTTTTGAATCTTATACAGTTAAAACCAGATTATGTCATATTATATCACGGTTATAATGATTTACCACTATATTTAATGAATGATTTTGAACGTGATTATCAACATGGAAGAAAAAACTTGGGAGAGGTTATTCATAAAATCAAAATAGCTAATATGTTACCAAAGATTAAGTTTTTACATTTTTATGAATTTATCAAAGATAAGCTATTTGGTACAGGTAACGTTAGAAATGATGTGTTAAGACTCATAACAAAAAGTAAAATTGATTACACTAACAAGTATAAGGATTTTAAGACACAAAAAGATATAATTGAACAATTAGTTATTTTAAGTCGAGTTAATAAAATCACACCTATTTTATCAACTTTCTGTTATTATGACCACGAAAGAAATTTAGAATCTAGTAGGGTTAAAGAGGGAGTTAAAATAGAAAATAAAAATATTAAATCTATTACTGAAAAACTTGATGTTTGGTTTGTTGACCAAGATAAACTTATTGATAAAAAAGATGAAAACTTTGTAGATTCTATACATTTTACTCCAGATGGAATGAAAAAGTTAGCTAAAAATTTTGGTAATATTATTGTAGAAATTAGGAGATAATATGTTTGATTTAAATGGAAAAACCGTATTAATAACTGGGGGTTGTGGGTTACTTGGTGTAAAACATGCTGAAGCTATTTTAGAATTTGGTGGTGAAGTTATTTTAGCAGATATAGTTTCAAAAGAAGAACAAGAAAAAGTAATAACAAGTTTAAAACAAAAATATGATGATCCCATTTGGAAACCCAAAGTTAGTTCTGTTTATATGGACGTAACACATAAATCTTCAATACAGAGAGTGGTTGATAAATATAATAAAATTGATGTATTAATTAACAATGCAGCGTTAGACCCAAAAGTTGAAGATGGTTTAGAATGGAAAAATAGATTTGAACACTTAGATTTAGAGTCTTGGAATCAGACTATAGACGTTATTCTTAATGGGACATTTTTATGTTCACAAGTGGTAATAAATAAAATGTTATCTACAGGATTGGAAAGTGAATATTGTAGTGATGGTGGAGTTATTTTAAATATAGCTTCTGATTTGTCTATTATATCACCTGACCAAAGAATATATGGTGATGGAGTAAAACCAGCTAGTTATGGTGTGGCTAAAGCAGGTGTAGTCAATTTAACTAAGTACTTATCTACATATTTAGCTAAAAAGAACATTCGTGTAAACTCGTTGAGTCCTGCCGGTGTTTACAATAATCAACCAGATGAATTTGTTTCTAAATTTAGAAATTTAATTCCGATGGACAGGATGGCAAAACCAGATGAGTATAAAGGAGCTATAGTATTTATGTGTTCTGATGCTAGTTCCTTTATGACAGGTCATAATTTAGTGATAGATGGGGGGAGAACAATATGGTAAAACCACAGATGACTAATATTTGTTTGATAGGATGTGGTGGTGTTGGTAGTAGACATTTAGAAGCTATGTTAAAGGTGAAACATGATATAAATATTGAAGTTGTTGAACCCAATCCTAAAAGTAGAATTAAGAGTAGAAAATTATTACCAGATTTTGATAACTATTTTAGTACTATAGATGATGTTTCTGATAATATAGATATTTGTTTAATAGCAACAACTGCTAATATTAGAAAAAAAGTTATCTTAGAACTTGTTAGTAAGAAAAGTGTTAAATTTATGATACTTGAAAAAATAGTATTTCAAAATGAAAATGACTTTGATGAAATAATAAAATTATTCAAGGAAAAGAATATTAAGAGTTGGGTAAATTGTCATCTTAGAGCTCAACCAATTTATAAAAAGGTTAAAAGTTGTTTTAATTTAACACCAAATGAAAATACTTCATTTCAATACGATTATTCTGATGATTTCACTTTATCTAGTAGTGCTATTCATATATTGGATTTATTTTCTTATTTATGTGATGATTATGATTTAGAAATTCAAAGTATTGTCACGGAAGACGAACTAAAAGAAAGTAGACATAGTGGATGTGTAGATTTTAATGGTTATATGAAAGTTAGAAGTACTAATGGTCACACTTTAGTTGTTAAGAAAAGAGATGCTGTTTTTGGAGAACATTTAACTATAACACAACCAGATCTATGGTTAAAATCAAGTGAAGGTGATAACCCTGATAATAGAATTGGATTTGTTGAATCATTTTATTATCGTGGTACTCATCCTCACCGTGAAGATATACCATATGTTTGGCAGAGTTTATTAACTAATTCTTATATTGATGATATTATTGAAAAGTTAGATTGTGATTTGTCTACATTAGAAAATTCAGCTAAGTTACATAAGATAATGTTAAAGAGTTTTAGAAACTTATTAAAAGAAAACTATAATCGTGAGGTGATTGATTGTCCGATAACATAAAAAATAAAGTACTATTAGTAGGGCCTGGTAATATAGGATACGATTATGTAGAAATTTTAAGAGGTTTTAAGGTGGATATTGATGTCATTGGTAGGTCATATAGGTCACGTAAAAAATTTAGTCATAGAACTGGTTTATATGTTTATGATGGTATACAAAATTATATAAATAAAAATCATAAACCACCAAAGTATGCTATAGTTGCAGTAAATGAACATCAGTTGAGTAAAGTGACATTATCTTTATTAGATTATGGTGTTAAAAATATTTTATTGGAAAAACCAGGTGGATTGAGTATTTCAGAATTAACTGAAATAAAAAATAAAAGTGATTTGAAATCCTCTAAAGTTTATATCGGATATAACAGAAGATTTTATCAATCAGTTGAACGGTGTAAAGAACATTTAGAGGATAATAAAGAACCATTAAATGTTCACTTTGAATTCACAGAGTGGTCGCATGATATTGATTTTAAACATTATACTAAAAATGAATTAGAAAGATTTTTTCTATGTAATTCATCTCACGTAGTTGATTTAGTATTCCATTTATTTGGAAAACCTAAAGTATTAAATTCGTATACAAATGGTTCTTTGAAATGGCATCCCTCAGCTTCTATTTTTAGTGGAAGTGGAAAAACAGAACAAGATGTTCTGTTTACTTATAATGCTAATTGGTCTTCAGCTGGTAGGTGGGGTATAGAGATAATGTTAAGTGATTGTAAATTAATATTGAGACCACTTGAAAAGTTATTTATACAGAAAAAAGGTTCATTAGAAATTGAAGAATTTAATCTTTTTAAATATAACAATATGGATTATTTATATAAACCAGGTCTTTTTAATCAAGTTAATTTTTTTCTACACGGTGCCACAAAAAAATTGTGTACTATAGATGAACAATTAACTAATTTTGATTGGTATTATAAAATAGCTAATTACAAAGAGGAAGTGAAATGATAATTTACGTAGACATAGATGGTACTATTTGTACTTTAAATAATTCAGATGGTGGAAATAAAGACCAAAGTTTTGACCCAGCAGGTTATGAGGATGCACAACCCATTCAAGATAATATAGATAAAATAAATAAATTATATGATGAGGGTCACACAATTATTTATTGGACTGCTAGGGGAACTGTAACTAAAATAGATTGGATTGAATTAACAAGACAACAGTTATATGATTGGGGATGTAAGTGTCACGATGTACGAGTTGGTAAACCACAATATGATTTATGGATAGATGATAAGTCAATGAGAATAGAAGAGATATAATGAAAACTGTAAATTTATTAGGTCGAGGGCCAAGTTTAAAATATTTTAATGAAATTCCAGAAGCTGAAATTATAGTTTTAGCTAATGATTTTGACAGAGAGATATCACAAATACCAGAGCTCAGAGATTATTTAACAAAACAAACAATTCATTTAGTTCTTAATATGGTAGTTGGTGCCGCAGATGGTTATAATTCCATAGGTTTTTTTGAAAACTTTAATGTTGTAAAATTAGTAAGACCGTATTTAAATGGTATTAGAATTCCAGGTAGTTCTGGACAGAGTATACCTTTAGAAGAAAATTTCTTGGGAGACCATCACAAATATTTTATGTATGAAGGGCCAAAATATCCTTATGATTATACTGGAACTGGAATAGCAGCGTTCGCACATACGATGTTGGATACTTCAGCAGATATTGTTAATGTTATAGGTTTAGATTTTTATGACAATTTAAATTATGGTAAATCTAATTATTTAGTTCCTGGTAAAGAGGGTAGAGATTTCACAAGAGACTTCTGGGGGCCTGAAGATATGCAAGAAAATATGTGTAGATTAGTTAAGGGTAAACCAAATGTTCAAGTTAATTTAACTACAATTTGTAAAAATTTTATTGAAGGTATGGAAGATATAAAAAATTTGAATGTAAATATAATTGAATAACGACAACTTTATATATATTTATATACGTAATATGAGGTTATATTATTTATGATTAACAAAAATAAATTAGCTGTTGTTTTAGGTGGATGGCATTATCCTTACACTTATTATAAACAAGTAGTAGACCAAAAGATTCCAGATGGTTGGGAATGTGATTATTTTGTAGTATCACATCGTGACCCAGAACTTCCAATTGTGTTTGAGGAAAAACAAGCGTTGTTGGAGACAAGAGGTGATGGTTTACTACAATCATTTGATAAAGAAATGTATAGTCACATTGTTACTAAACAAGAATTATCAGATATGGGTTATGTTTATAATGAAGAAATTAGTTCAATTGGTGATTTGTATCAATTAAATCAATGGGTACAAAGACATTATACTGGACAATATGATAAGGTGTTGTTTAGTCACGATGATAATTATATGCTAAATGATGAGTTGTTTTTAGATATATTAGAATGTAGAGTTGAATTATTTTTAAATACAGAACGTAATAAAGTTACGAAAGTTGAGAGTGATTTTGATTGGAAACATCTTTCATCAGGTGTTTTAGAAAATACGATAACACCTCGAACATCATTTACTTTTCTTGATAAAGAATTATTAGATGATATAGCACCAGAGATAGAAGAAATTACTACAAGAAATGTTGATTTAGATAGAAGTGGTGAAACTAATACTATATATAATTTAAATGATAAACAAGTAGATAAACATCCGTTAGGTTCTTGGAATTGGCCATCTCGAAATTTTACTAATTGGATGATTGATAAGGGTTATACAGCTAAATCTGTAAGACTTTCTCCAGTTTATAGAGCTAATAAATATTTAATTGAGGGTGAACGAGGTTTTATTTGGACACAAGTAGATGAACAAAGAGTTATACATAACTTATCACAATATTACGACTTGAGTTAAAATGGAAAAAATAAATAAAAAGTTTGCGTGGATAGTTGATGGTAGTGGTGCTAATTCTTGGGGTGTCAAGAATAATGAAGCTATACATTTAAAAGATGATACACCTTTTATTAATCCAACTTTTAGTTTTGATAGTAAAAATGGTGGTTCTTTTTTATTTAATTGGCAGTATCCATTTATGTTTGAAGAGGGTTATTTTTTAAATTGGAATGATTATCTTAAAGAAAACAAAGAGTTACCAGATATTGATTTTGATATCATCTTTTTAACAGTTATGAAAAATTACGAAGAGTGTACAGTAGAAAAAGTAAGAAAGAAATATCCTAATGCTAAAATAGCTGGATATATAAAAGAACTTTGGCAACCAGGACAAAATTCATTTACATTTGATTACCCAGGATATTTAAGACATATAGAATTTCTTAAAGAATGTGACGCTGTGGTTTTATATAATATGGAGATGGGTGTTTTTAGAGATATGCAAGAAAAGGTTGGAACGAAGTTTAGTATAGTTACTATGCCAATTGATGTGGATTATTTTTATGAAAACTTTTATAAACAAGAAAGGGAACTTTCTTTATTTTGTTATTTACCACCTATACATAATAGAAGAAGTAATACAGAACAATTTTCAAGGTATATTTCAGATAAATATAATATAAAATTTGTTGATAGAGATGTTGAAGCGTATAGAACACAATCACAAGAGAATCCAAATGAATTTAGGTTGAAAGATTTTATAAATAAATGGTCTAGTTGTATGTTTCATATTAATCTTGATCCTGATTGTAATATGCCTGGTAGTCAAGCTATGCAATGTGCGGCATTGGGAGTTATTAATATAGGTGGATTAAATTGTTCTCATAGATTATTATGGCCAGAGACAGCTACCAACGATCCAAATATTTTGGAGAGTAGAATTAGAGATTATTTAGAAAATCCAAGTAAAGTACATAACGCCGTAGATTATGCACATAAAACAGTTAAAAGATATCACGATACTACATCGGTGATAGAACAAATTAAAAATATAAAATGGAATAGATAATGAGTATATTAGTTACAGGGGGAAATGGTTTAGTCGGTAAACATTTACACGATATTTTACCTGAAGCTGTCTATGTTTCATCAAATAATTTTGATTTGATTGATATGGATAGAGTTGACGCTATGATGGATTTTTTTAGACCAAAGGTTTTGGTTCATTTAGCTGCTAGAGTTGGTGGAATATTAGATAACATTACATATCCAGTAGATTATCTTGAACAAAACATTTTAATGAATACTAATGTTTTACAAAAATGTCATGAGTATAAGGTAGATAGAGTAATTACTATATTGAGTACTTGTATTTATCCTGATGTGGTAGATACATATCCATTGAAAGAAGAAATTTTATTTAATGGGCCACCGCCACCTGATAACTTCGCTTATGCTATGTCAAAGAGATGTATGGCTACTCAAATAGATTCTTATATAAAACAATATAATAAAAATTGGTCTTATTTAATTCCTTGTAATCTATATGGTGAACATGATAAATATGAAGAACATCATAGTCATTTTGTATCAGCTCTAATTAAAAAAATACACGAAGCTAAAGATAGTATAGAGATATGGGGAACTGGTAAACCATTAAGACAATTTATGCACGCAGAGGATTTAGCTAGAGTAATAAAGTATATGATTGATAATGATGTAGTGGATAACTTTAATGTAGCACCAGACTATGTACATTCTATAGAAGAAATAACTAAAATAGGAATTAAAGCGTGTGGTAAGAACGATTTAAAAATTGTTTATGATAATACAAAACCTGATGGTCAATATAGAAAAGATGTTGATTCATCCAAACTTATTACAGTAATGAAAGATTTTAAATTTACATCACTTGAAGATGGTATAAGGAGAGTTTATGATAACTTTAGTCAAAGATACGATTGATAATAAAGATATAGATAGATTAGTTGATTGGTTAAAAACATATCCAAAATTAACTAAAGGTCCTGTAACTTTAGAATTTGAAAATAAATTTTCTGATTGGTTGGGGAGAAAGTATTCAGTATTTTGTAATTCAGGTTCATCAGCTAATCTTTTGATGTTATCTGTTTTACAACAAGGTGAATATTTAAAGAATAATAAAGTCGTAGTTCCATCAGTTGCTTGGGCTACAGATTTATCACCTGTAATTCAATTAGGTTTAGAACCTTTATTGTGTGATTCTAATCTGAAAGATTTATCAGTTGATTTAGAACACTTGGAAAAGATATTTCAAGAGGAATCACCATCAGTTTTAATGTTTGTTTCAGTTTTAGGATTAGTTCCTGATATGAATAAAATTGTTGAGTTGTGTTTTGAGTATGATGTTATTCTATTAGAAGATACCTGTGAATCTATGGGATGTGAATACAAAGGAAAAAAACTTGGAACATTTGGTAGAATGTCAAGTTTCTCTACATTCTTCGGTCATCACATTTCTACAATTGAAGGTGGAGTCATTTCAACTGATGATTTTGAGTTATATGAATTATTGTTATCAGTAAGAAGTCATGGTTGGGATAGAGATTTAAGTGTAGAAACACAATTTAAATTACAACAAGATTGGGATGTTTCAGATTTTGATGCTATGTATACATTTTATTATTCTGGGTTTAATATGAGGTCAACAGATTTACAAGCTTACATTGGGTTGACACAGATAGATAATTTAGATGATTGGGGAAAAAAGAGAGAAGATAATTATTATCTTTATCAAGATTCAATAAAAACAGAATGGAAACCAAAGTCATATGATGATTCATTGACTTCTAATTTTGCATATCCTGTAATAAGTAAACATAGAGATAAGATAGTTAAGAAATTACAAGAAAATGATGTTGAGGTTAGACCTATGATTTGTGGTTCAATGGGAACTCAACCATTTTATGTAAAGAATTTTGGTGAATTGAAACTACCTAACGTTTCTGTTATAGATGAGTATGGATTTTACGTTCCTAACCATCCAAAATTAAGTTCAGATGAAATATTATTTATATCTAATATTATTAACGAGGGGATTGTAGAATGAAATATCTAATTACGGGTGTAGCTGGATTATTGGGGTCAAGATTGGCTGACTGGATTATTGAAAATACAGATAATGAAGTTATTGGTGTTGATGATTTGAGTGGTGGTTATATTGAGAATGTAAATCCAAAAGTTAAATTTTATAAATTTGATTTAGTGGAGTTGGACAAAGTAGGTGGTGTGTTTGAAAATGAAAAACCTGATGTGGTGTACCATTTTGCAGCTTATGCAGCTGAGGGATTGAGTCCATTTATTAGAAAATATAATTATGAAAATAATTTGATAGCTTCAACTAATTTAATAACAAAAAGTATTCAGTATAATGTAAAAAGATTTGTATTCGCTAGTTCTATGTCTGTATATGGGAATAAGTATGAACCACCTTTTAGTGAAGATTTACAACAAAGTCCGATTGACCCATATGGAGTTGCTAAGTTTGCGGTAGAACAAGATTTAAAAATAGCTCATGAACAACACGGATTACCTTACACAATAGTTAGACCACATAATTTTTATGGAAGAAATCAAAACATATGGGATAAGTATAGGAATGTTTTGGGTATATGGATGTATCAGATTATTAATGATATGCAACCAACTATATTTGGAGATGGTGAACAGAAAAGAGCCTTTAGTTATGTTGATGATTCAGTAGAACCATTATGGAATGCTTCACAAAATGATAAATGTGTTGGTGAGATAATAAATTTAGGTGGAATAAAAGAATATACTATTAATGAAGCGTGTAATGCTTTATTGAATGTTACTCAAACAGATTTAGAACCTAAGTATTTAGAACAGAGACACGAGGTTAAATATGCGTGGTCAACTTGGGATAAATCTGTTAAGTTACTTGGATTTAAACATAATGTTGATTTGGAAGATGGACTTGGAAAAATGTGGGGTTGGGTATTGTTACAACCAAAAAGAAAAAGATTTTTTTGGTCTAACTATGAGTTAACTAAAGGTATCTATGATTTCTGGAAAAGGGAAGAATAATATGAAAAATGTAGTGTTCATGTTAGATGTTGATATTAAAGGAGATGGTAGATACGCTAGTAGTAGAAGGAAGTCTTACAAGTATTCAATAGATAGTTGGAAAAAATGGTGTGATAAAAATAATTGTGAATTATTTGTATTGAATGATTTAATTTTAGATAACGATAAGATGGGTATTTGTTGGCAGAGATATTATTTATTTGATATATTAGATTCTAATGAAGTTGAGTATGACCAAGTTTTAATGGTAGATGCTGATACCATAGTTCATCCAGATTGTCCTAATTTTTTTGAGATGACAGAGAATAAAATGTGTGTAGTTGAGTTTGATGGTAGTTGGGACTGGGTTTTAAGAGGACTTGAAAATTATTCTAAGTATATTTTTGATGGTTTTATGATGCCTTGGGAGAAATATTTTGATTGTGGATTTGTTTTGGTTAATAAAAATCATAAACAATTTTTTCAAGATATAGTGAGTTTTTATTTTACACACCAAGATAATTTAATTAAATTACAAGAAACTTTTTTTAATGGGACAGACCAAACACCAGTAAATATGTTAACTCACTTACATAAGATAGATTTGAAACTGTTACCATATGAATTTAATATGAATGATATGAATAGAAAAGAAATACTTACTGAGGATTTGTTATTTACAAAAGTGGGATGGATTTATCAGTATAACGCTATACCAAATAATAAAGAAAATAAAATTACAAATCATCTTATGAAAAAAACATATGAACAGTTTTACGGAGAATTAAATGGTTAACTTAAAAAATAAATATGTCATAGGAACACACGTGATGTTCTTTGAAATAGAAATGTACAAAGATTTCATAGATGGTCTTGTAAACTTATTAGAAACAGTTGAAAATAAAGAAAATGTAATGATAGATTTGTGTTTTAATTTATTACAACATTTTGAAAAAATTGATGAAGATATAGTAGATGAAGAATATTTAACAGTTCAATTTTTTGATGGTGTTCGTAGGGTAGAAGATTTGGGTTATGAAGTGGTAACAAATGTAGTGGATGGAGATGAGTTTTATTTTCATGCAGATTATAGACGAGATTTAAATTATAATTATTGTAAGAAAGTAGATTATGTAATGTGGGGAGAAACAGATAGTTTTTTTCCTAAAGAAGCATTTCAAGTTATAGAGACATTATCTGAATATACAAATGAAAATAATATGCATAGATACCTGTTAAGTTTTTCTGATAGAAAAATGTGGGATTCATCTTGGGACCCGTTAGTTCATGTTGACTATCAAGATGTTGTTTTTGTAGATGATGATGAAGGATATTTAAATCCAAATCAAGCTAAATCACCTATGTCGATTGAGAAGATGAATGGAATAAATGCTAAAGCTGATGAGTTTGATTTTACTTATATTACTAAACCAAAGATAAGTGGAGCGTGTCTAGTGTTATCATCAGATTTAATAAAGTGTGGTGTAAATGTACCACCTTGTTTACTTTATAATGATGATGAAGGTCTTTCTATTATGTCTGAAAGAATATTAGGAAATACTTTTGTTCAATTTGTATGTAAGAATGTTTTACACGTTCATGCTAGACGACACCCACAAAAAAGAATGTATGTTGAGGGTGAAGACAATCCACATTCATTTATTAGTCAAAAAAATGAAAGGTTTCAAAAATTATTAGAGTTATCAAGACATAACATTAATAGTTTAAATACAGGACAAAACAAATTTTATGAATATAATAATTTAAAAAATATATTGGAGTCAATAAAATGAAAAAAAGAGCGTTAATAACTGGAATAACTGGGATGGATGGAAGCCATCTAGCTGATTTTCTTTTAGAAAAAGATTATGAAGTTTTTGGTTTAGAGAGAAGATGTTCTACTAAAAATAGAGTTAATACTTCTCATCTTGAAGGTAAAATTACTTTTATAATGGGAGATTTAACCGACCAACATTCCTTACTCAGAGCTGTGGAACAATCAGACCCAGATGAAATTTATAATTTAGCATCACAATCTTTCGTAAAAGAGAGTTGGAATACTCCAGAACATTCAGCTGATGTTACTGGTGCTGGAGTATTAAGAATGTTAGAAGCTATCAGGCAATATGGTAAAAAGATTAAGTTTTATCAAGCATCAACATCAGAAATGTTTGGTAAAATGGAAAACTTAGCTAGTGAAGATACACCATTTTATCCACGTTCACCTTATGGTGTAGCAAAATTATATGGTCATTGGATATCTGTAAACTACAGAGAATCTTATGATATGTTTAATGTATGTGGAATACTTTTTAATCACGAAGGTGAGAGAAGAGGTAGAGAGTTTGTTACCAGAAAGATTACAGATGGTGTTGCTAAAATTCATTTAGGTTTACAAGACCATATAACTTTAGGAAACTTAGATATTAAACGTGATTGGGGATATGCACCAGATTATGTTGAAGCTATGTGGATGATGTTACAACAAGAAGAACCAAATAATTATGTTATAGCTACAAGTGAGTATCATACATTAGAAGATTTTTTAAATGTTTCTTTCAAAGAAATAGGAATTGATGATTGGTCTAAATATGTTAAACAAGATGAAAGATATATGAGACCCGCAGATGTTTTTTATCTACGAGGGGATTCATCAAGAGCAAAAGAAGAGTTGGGATGGAAACCTAAAACATCCTTTGAAGAAATGGTCTCCATAATGCTTAAAAATGATATTAAATTAAATGGTAAGTAAAAATGCAATATTAGAAACCAATGATTTATACATTGGTAAAAATGTAGTTATAGGAGATAATGTAGAAATACGTTGTCCAGAAAAAATACACATCGGTGATAATTCTGTATTGACAACAAGTATTAAAATAAATTGTACATCATTTGAAGCTGATGAATATCTTTTTATGTGTGAAGGTGTTGAGATTGGTAGAGGTGGTTGTTATGGAGTTAATTCAAAGGTTAAGATTGGAAAAGGTGTTGGAATATTTGAAAATACTGTAATTAATCCATCAGAACTTGTAGAGATAGGTGATTACTGTGGAATAGGTGCTGAAGTTATGATTTGGACTCATGGAGCGTGGTTAGATATAACTCAAGGGTTTCCAGCAGAATTTGGACCAGTTAAAATAGGTGATAATGTGTGGTTACCTGCAAGAAGTATTGTATTACCAAACGTAACTATTGGTAATAATGTAGTTATAGGAATCAATTCAATTATCAATAGAAGTTTACCAGACGGATGTTTAGCTGTAGGTTCACCTTGTAAAGTTATTAAAGAGAATGAATATCCTAAAAAAGTTAGTGATAATGAATTAGCAAAAATGGTACGTGGAATATTGAATGATTGGAATACGTTAATACAATATAAACTTGATGGATTTGACCCACCAATAATATCTACTTCTTATTATAAGAAGGAGAGGAAAATAAAATTGACTTTAGATAACGAAGAAACTATTTATAATATAAGAGAGAGGACTATAGAAGGCGGAGATGGTGATATAGTTGAAGATTTAAGAGATTATTTAAGACGAAGAGGTATTAAGTTTTTTACAGGTAAAGGTTTTAGGTCATTATGAGATTTTTAAATTATAATAGAGTTTTATGCTTAGCAGCTCACCCAGATGATGTTGAATATGGAATGTTGGGTAGTATTATGAAATATAGTGATACGAAGTTTGATATTCTAGTTTTATCAGAAGGTGGTAATTTTGATGAGTCAACTTCTATAGATAGACATAAAGAGTGTGAATCCATCTGGGAAGATATTGATAATATTAAAGGTAGTTTTTTATCTATAAAACATTTAGTTGATGTAGGTGAGGATGAATTGATTAATAGTATTGAAAAGTCATATGATATTCGGAATTATGATTCTATTTGTACACCACCATTACAAGATGCTCATTTTGAACATAGAAAAGTTAATAGAGCAGCGTCCAGTTTAGTTAGGAGAATAAACTGTGGATTGGTTACTTTCAGAACACCAAGTGCACTTGATGATTGGATTCCAAATTTCTTTGTTGATTTATCTAAACACATTTTAAAAAATGGAGCTATTACGATGTTTGCTAAGAAAAAAGCGTTATTAAAATTTATATCTCAACAAAGTAAATCTTATTTTAACGAAAGTTCAATTAATAGTTTTCATTCAAATTATCAATGTTCACAAAGAGATATGACTTTTGTTGAAAGTTTTAGAATAGAAAGAAGTTATAATTAATGAAAGTAGGTTTCTTTTCAGAAGCTGGTTATGAGGGTAAAGTTCCGAGGAATCATTCAAATATGAGAACGGATGTAGCTTGGGTATGCACTTTAGATGCTACACATCATCCACTACCTAAGATACAAACATTACCTGATAACTTGTATGATGTTGGTGTAATGATACTACCTAAGAAAAGAGAGATGTTATTAAATTATCCACTACTAGAACAATATCGTAGAGTATGTAAGAAAGTAACTGTGATGCAAGAGAGTTATTATAACTATTGGCAGGATAGCCCTATAGCGGAACAAATATGGTATTTCAATTTTGTTACATCGATGGATTTAATTTTTTGTCACAATGATATTGATTTGAAATACTATAATGGATTGACAAATGTAAGAACTGAATTGTTACCATCAGTTATGATTACAGATGATATAGTTAAAAGAAATGAGTGGGGTGACGCCGTTATACTTGGTGGTAATTGGGTAAAGGACTATGGTGGATTTGATTCCTATCAAGTAGCTTTAGAATTAGGTCATCCTATAACAGCCGTAACTACAGGTAGAATGAAGTCGGAAGAAGATAAGATATTAAAACATATTCCTTGGGTTATGTGGAGAGAGTGGATAGACATTTTATCACAATTTCATATTGGTGTACAACTAGGAACAGCATCAGCAGGAACGTTTAATTTGAATTGTAGTTTTCACGGAATACCTTGTATTGGATATTCTAATGTAAATACTCAAAAAATATTACATCCATTGACTACAGTAGAAGTTGGTGAGATAGATAAGGCTAAAGAGATAGCTAATAAATTGAAAAATGATAAATTTTATAATTTGTGCATGGAAACCACATTAAAACGATATGAAAATTATTATAGTGAAAAGGTTTTTTTAAAACATTGGAATAAGATTTGGAATTGATATGAAATATATAGTTACAGGTGGATGTGGATTTATAGGTAGTAATTTAGTTGATAAATTGATTGATTTAGGGAATGAAGTTATAATTTTTGATGATGTATCAAGTGGAAAGGTAGAAAATATAAATCCAAAGGCTAGATTTATAGAAACGGATATTAGTGAAGATTATTTTGATGAATGTATAGATTGGTTCGATGGTGTAGATACAGTATTTCATACAGCTGCAAGAGCCAGAGTACAACCATCTATTATAGACCCAATTTCTTTCAATAAAACAAACGTGGATGGTACTTTAATGTTGTTAAAGATGGCAGTAGATAGTGGAGTTAGAAGATTTGTATATAGTGCATCATCTTCAGCTTATGGAAATACAGATGTGTTCCCTACACCAGAATCTCATCCTACAAATCCAGTATCACCTTATGGTGCCCAAAAACTTATGGGTGAGATTTATTGTAAAACTTTTTCACAGGTATATGATATGGAAACTGTATCTTTAAGATATTTTAATGTTTATGGTGAAAGACAATTACTTGATGGAGCGTATTGTTTGGTTATGGGTATATTTGTACAACAAAGATTAAATAATAAACCAATGACAATTAGAGGAGATGGCGAACAAAGACGTGATTTTACTTATGTTGGTGATGTAGTTGACGCTAACATAAAAGCGTCTAAGTCTGATAAAGTAGGTAATGGTGAAGTTATTAATATTGGTAACGGTAATAATCGTTCAGTAAATCAAATAGCTGATATGATTGGTGGAGACAGAATTACTGTTGACCCTGTAGTAGAACCAAGAGAAACTTTAGCAGACAATTCAAAAGCTCGTGAATTATTAGATTGGAAACCGACTATGATTATTGAAGATTGGGTTAAACAATATAAGAAAGAAGTTGGATTAGAATGAAAAATAAGAGAATTTTAATAATAGGTGGAACTGGTGCTTTAGGTAAAACACTTATTAAAAAATATCATCAAGATAATGATATAATGATATTTTCAAGAGATGAACACAAACACGTTGATTTACTAAAAAAATATCCTAAGATAAAATCTTATTTAGGTGATGTCAGAGATAAAGATTCTATCGTAAACTCTTTCCGTAAATTTAAGCCACACGTTGTTATAAATACAGCGGCATTAAAACACGTTCCTATTTGTGAAGATAATGCTATAGAGAGTGTAAAAACTAATATACTTGGTCATCAGAATTTAATTGAAGTTACAAGTGAGTTTAATAATTTACAATTACTACCAGAGACATTAATATTTGTATCAACAGATAAAGCATGTAAACCAATCAACATTTACGGAATGTGTAAAGCTATAAGTGAAAAGTTGTATTATAATTACGCCGAGTCATCAAAAAATACCAAAGTTGTGATGGTTAGATATGGTAACGTATTAGAATCTACAGGTTCAGTTATACCTTATTTTAAAAGTTTATTAGATAGTGACCAAAAATATTTACCAATAACTCATATAGATATGACTAGATTTTTGTTAACGTTAGATGATGCGACTGATTTGATAGATTGGGCATATAAATATGAACATTCACACGGTAAAATAGCAGTACCTAAGATAAAAGCTATGAAAGTTACAGATATTGCAAAATGTTTAATAAAATTTTATAAAAAGAAAAACGTAGAACTAGAAGTAGTTGGTATAAGACCTGGTGAAAAATTACACGAGGAATTGATATCAACTGAGGAATGGTTAAGGACTGAAGAACACGAAAATTATTTGATTGGAACTAAATCCATAAATGATAAATTTTGGTCATATAATTCTAAAGATTCATTAATGAATAGTTCAGAGACATATAAATTTTTAAAAGATTCTGGAGTTATAAGATGATAGGTTACAAAAAAAGAAAGTATTGTGCAGGATGTGATGAGAGTAACTTTCTAAATGTTCTTAGTTTGGGTGAAGTACCACTTGCTGGTGTTTTTCCATTAAAAGAAGAATTAGATAATGAGAGTAAATACCCATTAAACTTATTGTTTTGTAAAAAATGTAGTCTTGTACAAACTGATTCATTCATTGAACCTCAGATTTTATTTGAAGACTATAGATACATTTCTTCTGTTGGTTTATCAAATCATTTTAAAGAGGTTGCTCATAGTTTAGATAAAAAGTATGATGTAGAAGGATTAAACATATTAGAAATAGGTTGTAATGATGGAGTTTTATTAGAACCATTATCAAGTTTAGGAGCTAACGTAGAGGGAGTAGACCCAGCTAAAAATATAGTTAAGTTAGCTATAGATAAAGGGTTAAACGTTTATGAAGAATACTTTAATGATGAAACATTTGGTAGTTGGGAGTTTGAGGATAACTATGATTTAGTTCTGTCAAATAATACGTTTGCACATATACCTGATATTCAAAGTGTAGTTAGAGGTATAAAACACGTGTTAAGACCTGATGGTGACTTTGTATTCGAAGTTCACTACTTACAAAGTTTAATTGATGGTAAACAATGGGATAATATTTATCACGAACATATATTTTACCATTCAATTACAGGATTAAATAATTTGTTTAACAAGTATGATATGACATTAATTGATTTTGAAGAAATACCAATCCATTCAGGTTCTATAAGGGTCACGGTTAAGAATAAAAATATAAATACACCACAAAAAGTTTTAGATAGAATAGAGTTGGAATCTAAGACTGTAGCTAATGTTGAATATTTGAGAAGTTATGGTGAAGATGTTAGAAATCATATCATTAATTTCAACAATATAATAGAAGAATTGAAAGAAAATCATACTATTGCTGGTTATGGAGCGTCTGGTAGAGCTAATATGTTTTGTAACTTAACAAACTTAAATTCAGATATTGTTAAGTTTATAGTAGATGAATCACCTGAAAGATGTGGTAGATATATAGCTAATACAGATATACCAATTGTTGATGTTGAAACATTAAAAAATAGTGATGTTGATTTACTAATTATATTCGCGTGGAATTATTCTAAAATGATAATAGAGAAAACGCAATTTAGAAAGTTTAAGTATCTCGTAGCGTTCCCAACGGTTCAAGTTGTTGATACGTATGACGAGTTGAAAGGGTTTGATTCAATATGATAATAAAAGATGAAAAATATTTGGTAACAGGAGGAACTGGTGTTGTTGGTTACGAGTTATGTAGTAGAATACTTGAAATGGGTGGTAAAGTAGTAGTATTATCTCGTACTGAAGAAAAGTTAAAAAAGTTACAAGAAAAGTATAATGAAATAGAAATATTGGTTAGTGATATACTTGATAAAGAAAGTGTAAGAAGAGCTATGAAAGATGTTAGAGGTGTGTTCCACCTCACAGCTTTAGCACAAGGTATGCAATCAGGTAAAGCAATAGAATCTATCAATACAAATATTCTTGGTTCTATGAATGTTTTAGTTGAATCTTTAGATAAAGATTTTGTATTGGGAATTAGTTCTGATAAGGTGGTACAAGTTTCAGGTAATTATGGAGCTACAAAGTTTTTAATGGAGAGATTATTTAATGAGTTTGAAGAAATTAATCCAGATACAAAATACAGAGTTGTAAGATTGGGAAATGTAATTTATTCTGTAGATTCTGTTTTAGAGAAATGGAAAAGTAGAATTGAGAATAATGAAGAAGTTATTATTACAGAACCTAAAGCTACAAGATTTTTTATGACAAAAGAACAATCCGTTGATATGATTTTTAATTGTTTAGAAAAGTCAAATAATTCAACACCATATTTTGAAGATGTAAAATCAACTTCTATGGGAAATTTATTAGAAGCTATGTCCAATAAGTATCTACCAGACGATAGTGAATTATCAGTAAAAGAGATAGGGTTACAACCAAATGAAAATTTACACGAAAGAATTGTTGAGGGTGGCCCGTATACAAATGAAATAGAACAATATACTATTGAAGAGTTAGAGGAAATGATATGATTGTAGATTGTAATCCAGAATTTGGTTGTGAATTAGCATTAGCTCTACCATACGCTTATTGGTTACACGAACAAGGTGAATTAGAAAAAGTAGTTACGACTCAAGGTATGAGACCGTTTTATTACTTTTGTGATAACGTAGAAGAAAAATATGACCATAGAACTATAGATAATAATGTAGCTAATATGCAGTCTTTACCGAATCCTTGGATTTATGGTACACAACTAGATGCTAAGTTATACAAAGACGAGTGGGAACATTGGGAGTCATTTTATAATGCTCCAAATGGTATAGGAATACTGAATTACGAGAAATGGAAAATGCCTAACTTTTCAGAACAATATAAAAATGATGTGTTTTTATTTGATAAACCATTCATAGTTATTGCAAATAGATACAATTGGGAACATGGTCAACCACCAGTTGGTTACTTCAGTTTACCTTGTTTATACGAAATGTTTACGTACTTAACCAATCAAGGTTATAAGGTTATTTACAAAAGACCAAGAAATAATGAATTTCCATTAGACCAAAACGAAATGAATACTGTTTATAACAAAGAAAATCTTTTAGCAGAAGTTGAAGGTGGTGGTTTGATTTCAGATTATGATTTAACTACTCACTTTGAAGATGTTATATTATTAGATGATGTGGTATCAGATAATTCTGAGTTGACTTATAATGAAGTACAATTAAATTTATACGCTAACGCGGATAAGTTTATAGGTATAAGTGGTGGTTCAACTTTGGTATTAAACTTATTTCAAAAACCAACAATTACTTATCTCTATAATAAATCAGATTTAAGAGAGAAGTTTTGGGAAGATGAGAACGGAAATAAGAATATAAAGAATTACTATTATATGATGAATCCGAATGTAATTCCTTATATTGATGTGGAGTGTGAGGATATGAGACAAAATAAATTTGATAATTTTTTAAATCTAGTTAAGGAAACTATTAAATGAGATTGAAACAGAAAATAGGAATAATTGGAAGAGGATTTGTAGGTTCTGCCGTAGAGTTTGGGTTTTCACCAAATACAGGTTGTGACGCTGAAGTTAGAGTGTATGATAAAGACCCATCTAAATCATTACATTCATTAGAAGAAACTGTTAATGAATCTGATATTATATTTTTGTCAGTACCAACACCATCTAATAAAGATGGTTCAATGAATTTGGATATAGTTAGACAAGTACTACAAGATATTTCAGATGTTAACGTAGTGAATGATAATATAGTATTATTAAGGTCTACAGTAATTCCTGGAACTACTCGTAAATTAGATTCAGAATTTAAGAATGTAAATCTTATATTTAATCCTGAGTTTTTAACTGAAAGAAGTGCTAAGTTTGATTTTATAAATCAACCTCGATTTATTCTTGGTTGTGGTGACGAGGTTATGGATAGGTATCGTTCAGAACAAGTAGCTGATTTATTTAGAGATAGATTTGGAGAAAGTATTCCTGTAGTAGAAACTAACTATGAAACGGCAGAGCTAATTAAGTATATGAATAATTGTTATTTTGCAACTAAAGTATCATTTTTGAATGAGATGTATCAAATAGCTTTAGAGAGTGGTGTTGATTGGGAAACCGCATTAGACGGGTTTGTTAGAGATGGTAGAATAGGACATTCTCATATGAATGTACCAGGTCCAGATGGTAAGTTAGGGTTTGGTGGTAGTTGTTTTCCTAAAGATATACAAGCTATAATAAATTATGGTGAATCCTTAAATTTGAATATGAATACTCTAAAAGGAGTGTGGAATACTAATTTAGAAGTTAGACCTGAAAAGGATTGGGAAAATTTAAAAGGAAGGGCTATAGTAGATGAAACCGATTAGTTTTATACAACCATCAAGAAATAATTTAAAGTATCTTAAATGGTCTTATAATAGTATTAGAAAGAATTTAGGATATATTCATCAAATATGTTGGGCAGATGATTTTTCAAATGATGGAACGTGGGAATGGATGAATGAGATGAAAGAGAAAGACCCAAATGTAACTATACATAGAAATGAAGGCCCTAATAGGTTAGGTCATACAATACTTTATGATACTCTTGTAAATGACTATGCTACGAATGATATAGTGATGATATATCACGCTGATATGTATGCTTGTCCTGGTATGGATGAAGCTGTTTTGAAACATTTGATACCTGGAGTAGTTGTATCAGCTACAAGAATAGAACCACCATTACATCCAGACGGGCCCGAAAAGATATTAAAGGACTTTGGTATAGAACCAGAAGAATTTAAAGAACAAGAACTTTTAGAATTTGTTGATGAATATATACATAGAGGTTATCATCACCCAACCAATGGAATATTCGCTCCTTGGGCTATATACAAGAAAGATTTCCAAGAGATAAATGGACACGACCCACTATACGCTCCACAATCAAAAGAAGATAGTGATATCTTTAATAGGTTTGTGTTGAATGGATATGAGTTAGTACAAACTTGGGAAGGGTTTGTATACCACATGACTTCCAGAGGTTCGAGATTCAAAGATGGGGCAATGAGAAATCCAGCTGGTCAAGTCTTTATGAAAGGTAGAGAATCATCAGAGTGGTTAGAACAAAATCTTAGAAGTACAAGAAACTTTATTCGTAAGTGGGGTCACATGGTGAAACACAATAATATGATGTATCCTATTATACCACCCAAATATGATGTAGGGTTTGTTGTTCATAATTGTGATACGAATATGTTAAAAGAATTAGAACCTTGGTGTAGTGATATCTATGGTGATTGGGTTGGACATAAGGGCTTAGGTGTAAATCAATATATCAAAGAAGAACAACCAAATACTGCATTTAATTTAAGTAAAAAGATACATTCACAACATACAGAACCTAAAAATGATGTAGTTGTTGAGGTCGATTGCAAACAATTAAATTCAAGTAACTTTCAGATATTAGTAGAGTTATCGTCAATACTTAAAGAAAGTGGTGAGGTTGGTGAGATGGAATATGAAATATTTAAGTTTAAGATAAATTCTTTGAAAACATATGAAAAAAGCCTTATTTTAAGAAAATGACCTACTATTTATTATTGAGTGGTGATTCTGAAAAGGATGCACTATATGACACAAATGTTTTAGGGGAAGAAAGTTTTGAAACGTTTTATCCATCAGTTGGTTTTATAATTTTGAATAGAATAATAAATCAACAACCAGAGTTATTGGAATCATTACAAATACTTGATGAACAAAAAAAATCATATACAATAACAGAGTTTTTAGATAAATTAGAAAAATGGAAGATAAAAAGCTCTTGACATTTGTTGCTTTTTTTATTATATTAACTGTATAAGGAGAAGATGATGCCTAAGGTTGACAATTGGGAAGATTGGGATGAATTGGAAGATGAAATTCACGAAAAAAATGTTCGTGAAAAAATAAATCATAAATCAAAAACCCACAATAAAAAAGAGTGGGAAAAAATAGATGAAAGGTTACAAAAAAATAATAATGTTAAATTTGTTAAAAGTAAACGTAGAAAAGCACATAAAAATAATAATCACCATCATAGTTAGTATTTTATTTATATCTTGCGAAGATAATTCACAAGATGTAGATGAATTTAACTTAGCATTTAACACACGATTAATGGGGGATAGTAATGGATACTATCATTTAACACTTGATAGAACTAAATGGCAAACTCTACATAGAGTAACTGGAATTGTTAGTGTTGGAGATTATGGTGTAAATAATTTTTGGGTTGAATGGGAAAGTAATTTGTATTGGTATTTTGGAGATACATTAGGATATGTGGTAAATAGATATATAAATCAACAAGGCGTATATGTAACAGTAGATACCTCATATATGGTAGGTTTTAACGGTCAGGAAGTACCTACATCGAACAGTATAAGTTATAGTAATAGTTATGGTGAGCTAAACAATATGATAGCCCCAGTGAAGAGTATGATAGGTGATACTATGAAATTGACCGCTAATTGGTTTGATGGTAGTAAAGATTTTTATATTGTATTAGATTAGAGGAATTGTATGAATTCAATTTATATGTTGGTATTAATTGTCTATCATTATATAAGATTATATGGGTGGACATTAAATGAATTTTGGAAATTATTAGATTTTATTATAGGATAGGAGAATAAGATGAATGGTGTAGTGATGGAAAAAATACTTAATAAAATTTATGATGTTTTAGTTAGAATTGAAGAACACCTACTTAAAAAAGAACCTAAAAAGGAAAAACCAGTAGGTAAAGTTAAATGGTGGAAGGATGAATCCACTAAATTAGATGAGTTTTAGGAGATAATTATGAAACAGTTAATAAAAGATGTATTAGAAGATTTATCAAGAGGACAAGTAAACCTTGGTTCAGAAGCGGCTAGAGAGGTGGTTGCTACTACAATAATGATTACATTAAAAGAAAAAGGTGAATATAAGAAATACACAGATGATGATTTAGAAGAACAAGAAGCTAGAGAATATTGGGTTTGTCAAATTTGTAAAAAATCAAGTTATGATTTAGATTGGGATTACATTGGTACAGGAACCAATCATTTAAGTTGTGAAGTTAGACTAGCAATAGATAAAGATGAAAATACAGAAAAATATCAAAAGGAAAAAGAAAGAGCGAAACAACTTATTGACAAATCAGTTAAAAATTTAGAAAGACGAAAATTATCAGAAGAAATAGTATCAAATAACGATACTGGTTATATTTATGAAACACCAGATGGTGGTAAAACAGTATTTCGTAGAGATGTAGGTAGTGATAAAAGAGAATTAGTTGAAAATTGGAAAGAACTAAAAAAAGAATAGACTTGTATGAATCAAATATTAACTGATGCAATAAGAGATGTAGTAACTGATGTCAAACCAGAAGTCATTGTTGATTTGGGTGAACATATAATATTCACACAAACTTTTGAAGTTGTAACAAGAGATTTAAATAAAAAAGGTAAGACACATAGTTATTTTCAACATAATCACATAGAACAAGGAACTCCAGTCAGACCTGATTTTGGTGTTTGTAATTGTTTACCTGATAAGGACGTATCAGATAGATATCAAAAGACATTTTGGGAAAATGACCTAAGTTATAATTATTGCCAACTATTCCACGAACAATATGAAAGTCAGTTAGATTTTGATTGGATTGACATCGGGGATAAACAAGATGAGTGTGTTAGAGGTTGGAACGACTATTTTAGTAATCCTTTTGACTTTGACATTATATTTATGAACTCACAACTTTATTTTAGTGATATCAATCAAATGTTAGTTAAGAATAAATTTATAAACAATCAAATGAAAAATGGTTCTGTAGCTATATTTGAAGGTGGTGGTTCAGAACACCCAAGAATACATATTAGTGAATGGGAACAATATTTACCAGAATTCAAGGTGGAACTCATAGGTGTATCACCAGAACAAAGATATAGTGTGTGTAAGGCTAC